>JACCEB010297339.1_pt1 | contig 17683 bp, 16 predicted proteins | sample 7454761 | NCBI WGS metagenome assembly JACCEB01 (sample SAMN15323454, study PRJNA562643) | freshwater metagenome | isolation source: river surface water | place: USA:Blue River Watershed | collected 2017-08-18 | reverse complement strand
GGCTTCGGGCGCCAGAAAGGTCACACCGAGTTGTATCGCGGCGCCGAGTATGTCGTCGACTTCCTGCCCAAGACCAAGATCGAGGCAGCCGTTGACGACGCCATTTTGGAACGCGTGATCGAGGCGATCGAGAACGCGGCTCGCACTGGCAAGATAGGTGACGGCAAGATCTTCGTCTACGACCTGCAGCAAGTCGTTCGTATTCGTACGGGCGAAACCGGCAAAGAAGCACTCTAAAGGGGATTCAATATGAAAAAATGGTTCACAAGCCTTTTGAGCGCCGGCATGTTGCTGCTAGCAGTAGGCATGACACCGGTTGCATCCGCCGAGGATGCGCAGCCCGCCGCAACACCGGCTGCAGCGGCAGCACCGGCCGCAGCACCGGCCGCACCTGCTGCGGCAGAGGCCGCTGCTCCTGCTGAGGCGGCACCGGCTCCTGTACCCAACAAGGGTGACACCGCATGGATGATGGTGGCGACGCTGCTGGTCATCATGATGTCGATCCCGGGTCTGGCGCTGTTCTACGGCGGTCTCGTCCGCTCGAAGAACATGCTGTCGGTGCTGATGCAGGTGATGATGATTTTCAGCCTCATCTCGGTTCTTTGGTTCATCTACGGCTATTCAATCGCGTTTACGGAGGGCAGCAGCTTCTTCGGTTCTTTTGATCGCCTGTTCATGAAGGGCATGACGCCGGATTCGCCTGGCGCAACCTTCAGCAAAGGCGTGGTGATACCGGAGATGATATTTGCCTGTTTCCAGGCGACCTTCGCCGCCATCACCTGTGGCCTGATCGTCGGCGCTTTCGCCGAGCGCATCAAGTTCTCGGCGGTGCTGGTGTTCATGGTCATCTGGTTCACGTTCGCGTATCTGCCGATTGCACACATGGTCTGGTTCTGGCCTGGTCCGGATGCATTCACCGACGCCGCAGCAGCAGAGAAAGCCACGGCCGTGTCTGGCTGGCTGTTCCAGAAAGGCGCGCTCGACTTCGCTGGCGGTACCGTGGTGCACATCAATGCCGCTGTCGCGGGGCTGGTGGGTGCAGTCGTCGTTGGCAAGCGCGTGGGCCTCGGCCGTGAATCCATGGCGCCTCATTCGTTGACGCTAACCATGGTGGGCGCATCGCTGCTGTGGGTGGGCTGGTTTGGTTTCAATGCCGGCTCTGCGCTGGAAGCGAATGGCTCAGCGGCATTGGCCTTCGCCAACACGCTGCTTGCTACGGCGGGCGCGGTCTGCTCTTGGTCGTTTGCCGAGTGGATCCTGAAAGGCAAGCCCTCGATGCTGGGCGCTGCCTCGGGTGCGGTCGCTGGTCTGGTTGCGATCACGCCTGCTGCCGGGTTCGTCGGTGTGATGGGTGGCCTGGTCATTGGTCTGCTGGCAGGCGTCGTCTGCCTGTGGGGCGTGAACGGACTCAAGCACCTGATTGGCGCGGATGACTCGCTGGATGTGTTCGGCGTGCACGGCGTCGGCGGTGCATTGGGCGCTATCCTGACCGGCGTGTTCGCAGCGCCATCACTGGGCGGCACCGGCATCTTCGACTACGTGGCGAATGCTGCGTCGCCGGAGTATTCGATCGCTTCTCAGGTCTGGATTCAGTTCCAGGGTGTGCTGACCACGGTCATCTGGTCTGGCATCGTGGCCTACATCGCGTACAAGATCGCTGACATGCTGATCGGCCTGCGCGTCACGGAAGAAGAAGAGCGCGAAGGCCTCGACATCTCCAGTCACGGTGAAACCGCCTACTACCGCTGATATCTTCAGTCTTCTCCTCAGCACCGGCCCAGCGCATCGGGCCAGAAACGCCTCCTACCAAGGAGGCGTTTTTTATTTCGACGTCCGCTTGCAGTTCGCATGAGCACCCCCGTGTGGAAACCTCCCTGAATTGGGGCACGAGCCATGCTTGTCCGTTAAAATCCCAGCTTTGGCGTGGGTTCGCGCCCAGCCGCAGTCTGATTCCCCGGAAGGTTTCCCCATGGTGCCCCACCTCGTCACGGCCCTGAATGGTCCGTTGCTTGAACTTGAAAAGAAGATTCTGACGGCCACGCCAGCGATCGAGCGCTGGTTCCGGCTTGAGTGGCAAGAACACACGCCGCCCTTTTATTGCTCGGTCGATCTTCGCAATTCAGGTTTCAAACTGGCGCCGGTCGACACCAATCTTTTCCCTGGGGGCTTCAATAACCTTGCGCCCGAAATGCTGCCGCTCGCCGTGCAGGCGGCCATGGCTGCGATCGACAAATACTGTCCGGATGCGAAGAACCTGCTGCTGGTGCCTGAAAAGCACACACGCAACACGTTCTACCTTCAGAACGTGGCGAGGCTGATGCAGATTTTCCGGCAAACCGGACTGAATGTGCGCTTGGGCAGCTTGTCAGACGAGGTGAAGGAGCCCGTGGTGATTGAACTGCCGGACGGCAACAGCATCACGCTCGAACCGCTGGAGCGCTCTGCGAACGGGCGTCGTCTCGGTCTGAAGAATTTTGATCCCTGCACCATTCTGCTGAACAATGATCTGTCGGCGGGTATTCCGGGCATACTCGAAGACTTGGATGAGCAAACGCTCTTGCCACCGCTGCACGCGGGTTGGGCCGTGCGGCGCAAGACCAATCACTTTGCCGCCTATGATGAAGTGGCAAAAAAATTCGGCAAGCTGGTCGATGTCGATCCCTGGATGTTGAATCCTTACTTCGCCAAGTGCACCGGTATCAACTTCCATGAACGCACCGGCGAGGATTGTTTGTCGAGCAGCGTGGATATGCTGCTGACCAAGATCCGAAAAAAATACAAGGAATACGGCATCAAGGAAACGCCTTTCGTGATCGTCAAGGCCGACGCCGGCACCTATGGGATGGGTATCATGACGGTGCGCGACGCGAGTGAAGTGCGCGAGCTCAATCGCAAGCAGCGCAACAAGATGTCGGTCGTGAAAGAAGGTCTGGAAGTGTCCGACGTGATCATTCAGGAAGGCGTCCACACCTTTGAACATATCAATGATGCGGTCGCCGAGCCGGTGGTCTACATGATTGACCGCTACGTGGTCGGTGGTTTTTACCGTGTGCATGCCGAGCGCGGCGTCGATGAGAACCTCAATTCTCCGGGCGCACATTTCGTGCCGCTAGCCTTCGCGCAGCAGCATGCGCTACCCGACCTCGCGGCCAAGCCCGGCACGGCAGCGCCGAATCGCTTCTACATGTACGGTGTGGTGGCGCGGCTGGCATTACTGGCAGCATCGCTGGAGCTGGAAAAGACCGATCCCAATCCCGAGGTCTACTGATACGGGCGAATGACGGCCGGCGCTCGGTACCAACCCACCAAGGTTCCTGATTCATGAAAATCGCTTTTGCCGCAGATCCGCTGGCCGGCTTCAAGATCGAGAAGGACTCGACTTACGCGATGATGGTCGAGGCGGCCAGACGCGGTCATGCGCTGTATGCATTCGCTCATGCCGATCTGATCTTCGACGGCCGCAAGGTGCTGGCGCATCTGTCGCGTGTCAGGCTGACCGGCAATCCACAAGAGTGGTTCCATCAAGATGAACCTGTGCTGATGTCCCTGAATGACGTCGATGCGGTGATCGAGCGTACCGATCCGCCATTCAACATGGAGTACGTGTACGCGACTTACTTGCTCGAGCGTGCGGAAGCCGATGGCGCGCGCATCTTCAATCGTCCCGGAGCTATCCGAAGTCATAACGAAAAGCTGGCGATCACCGGGTTCACGCAATTCATCGCGCCCACGCTGGTGACGAGCAAAGAGGCGCTCATTCGCGATTTTCATCGTGAGCACCGGGACATCATTCTCAAGCCCTTGGATGGCATGGGCGGCGAGGGCGTGTTCCGCGTCGGCGAGCAAGGGCTCAATCTGGGCGCCATTATCGAGACGCTCACGCAACATGGCGCACGCACCATCATGGTTCAGCGCTACATTCCTGAGATCGTGGAGGGTGATCGCAGGGTGTTGCTGATCGGCGGTCAAGTGGTGCCTTACTGCCTCGCGCGCGTACCGCAGGCGGGTGAAGTGCGAGGTAATCTTGCCGCAGGCGGGCGTGGCGTCGCCATGCCGGTCTCGGCGCGCGAGCGAGACATTGCCGAGACCCTGGCACCGGTTTTATATCAACGTGGTCTCTTGCTGGTAGGATTAGATGTGATCGGCAATTACCTCACCGAGATCAACGTGACCAGCCCGACCTGTTTTCAGGAGATTACTGAGCAGACTGGTTTTGATGTGGCGGGCATGTTTATCGACGCGCTGGAGCGCACCCTCGCAGGCGGCTGACCCTGACTCTCGGAATGATTTTGACGCCATGGTTGGCATACTCCTTATCACTCACGCGCCCTTGGGCAAGGCTTTCATCGAGGCGGCAACGCATGTATTTCGCGGTGTGCCCGAGCATCTCGAATCACTGGACGTGGTTGCCGATCAGGATCCTGAGGAGGTCAGGCGACTTGCGCGCGAGGCGATAGCGCGCATTGATGATGGCGCGGGCGTACTCGTGCTCACCGACATCATCGGCGCCACCCCCTGCAACTGCACGTTGGCCTTCTGCGTGCCCGGCAAAGTGGAAGTCGTGGCCGGCGTCAGCCTGCCGATGCTGCTGCGCGCGATCAGTTATCGCCACAATACGCTGGACAGCGTCGCGGAAATGGCGCTCGCCGGCGGACAGCGGGGCATGTGCCGGGTGGCGCAGCAGACGGGCTGAGCACATCGCATCGCTGGTCAGGCAGCGCAATACCACCATGACATCAAACACACGGACATGATCAGCAGGGACATCGAAATCATCAACAAGCTTGGATTGCACGCGCGTGCGTCGGCCAAACTGACGCAACTCGCGGGAAAATTTCAGTGCGAGGTCTGGATGAGCCGCAATCAGAAGCGTGTGAATGCCAAATCCATCATGGGCGTCATGATGCTGGCCGCCGGCATGGGTACCGTCGTCACGCTCGAGACGGATGGCGCCGATGAACAGGCGGCCATGGATGCGCTGGCGGAGCTGATCTCTGCGCGTTTCGGCGAGAGCGAATAACCGGCAGCGCAACAGGACAAATTCATCATGGCCTCATTCACGCTTCATGGCATACCGGTCTCGCGGGGCATCGCGATTGGTCGCGCGCATCTGCTGCGCCCGGCGGCGCGCGACGTCAAGCATTACCTGATCCCGGAGGAGCGTGTCGAGGCCGAGGTGCAGCGACTGAGCGATGCGATTAGCGCGGTTAATCAGGAACTGCAGGCCGTGCGCCGCGATCTGCCGCCCGATGCCCCGAGCGAGCTGGCTGCTTTCATTGATGTGCACGCATTGATCCTCTCTGATCCCATCGTCGCCGAAGAGCCACTGAAGATCATTCGTACCCGGCATTACAACGCTGAATGGGCATTGCTGACCCAAATCGATGAGCTGTCCGCGCAATTCGACGAGATCGAGGATGAATATCTTCGGGAGCGCAAGAACGATATCGGGCAGGTCGGCGAGCGCGTGCTCAAGGTGCTGATCGGGTCGGCCACGGCGCTGCCATCCAGCTCCGTCGCCGATGACTCACTGCCCCAGATGATCGTCGTCGCGCATGACATCTCTCCGGCGGACATGCTGCAGTTTCGCGATCGCGCATTCGTCGGTTTTGTCACGGATCTGGGCGGCCAGAACTCACACACCGCGATTGTCGCGCGCAGCCTGGATATTCCTGCGGCGGTCGGTATGTCGAACGCTTCGACGCTGATCGCTGAGGATGACTGGGTCATCATCGATGGCGACGCCGGCATCGTGATCGTCGATCCTGCCCCCGTCGTGCTCGAGCAATACCGCGATGCTCAGGCGCAGCTGATCCGCGAGCGGAAAAAACTCGGCAAGCTGAGAAAGACGCCAGCTGTCACCAGTGATGGCACCCGCATTCATCTGCTCGCCAATATCGAACTGCCTGAAGATTGCGCTGCCGCACTTGACGCGGGCGCCGTGGGTGTCGGATTGTTCCGCTCCGAGTTTCTATTCATGGGCCGCACCGGACAGGCCAGCCGGCTGCCCTCGGAAGACGAGCAGTTCGAGTCGTATCGCAAGGCGGTGGTCGCGATGAAGGGCCGTCCGGTGACGATACGCACGCTCGACATTGGAGCGGACAAGCCGCTGGACAAGGACGAAGAGACAGCGCTGAATCCGGCGCTCGGCCTGCGCGCCATACGTTACTGTCTGGCCGAGCCACAAATGTTTCTCACGCAGTTGCGCGCGATACTGCGAGCCTCCGCCTACGGTCCGATCAATCTGCTGATACCGATGCTGGCGCATGCGTTCGAGATCGACCAGAGCCTCGCCATGATCGAGCAGGCGAAGGCGCAGCTGCGCGACACGAAGAAAAAATTTGATCCGAATATCCCGGTCGGTGCGATGATCGAAATTCCTGCGGCCGCGCTCACGCTGCCGCTGTTCATCAAGCGACTGAATTTTCTCTCGATCGGTACGAATGACCTGATCCAGTACACACTGGCGATTGACCGAGTCGATCACGAAGTCGCGCACTTGTATAACCCCTTGCACCCGGCGGTGTTACAGCTGCTGCACATGACGATCACGGCCGGAGCGAAGGCCGGCATACCGGTCGCCGTCTGCGGCGAGGTCGCCGGCGATACCAAGCTCACCCGGCTGCTGCTGGGCATGGGGTTACGAGAGTTTTCCATGCATCCGGCGCAGTTATTGACGGTGAAGCAGGAGATACTCAACGCCGATATCGACCTCATCGAGCCAGCGGTGAGGCGGATCCTCAAGACGTATGAGGCACCAGCGATTGCCGATGCGGTAGAACGGCTGCGTCTGCTCTGATCAGTCGGCCCGTTTGACGCTGGGCACCGAAATCGCTATTCTTCGTCTGACGCGCCGATTTGACCTTAGCTTGCGGGCGCACGGGGACTTCCCCGGACAAATACGGCTAAAGCGAGCTCGAATCGATGTACGAATCCAGCCCGACAGCCACAAGTGCTCTCGGGCTTTTTGTTTTTTATGCAGGTAAAACGCTGTCGATGAAATCCATAGGAAACGTCAAGCCGCAGTCGATGCATTTCGCCGAGCCACTGCCTTTGCAGAGTGGCGCCGTGCTGTCCGACTACACATTGGTCTACGAGACCTATGGCACGCTGAATGCTGATTGCTCAAACGCCGTGCTGGTCTGTCACGCGTTGAATGCCTCGCATCATGTCGCTGGCACCTATGAAGGTCAGCCCAAGAGCACGGGTTGGTGGGACAACATGGTGGGGCCCGGCAAACCGCTGGATACCCATCGTTTCTTTGTCATCGGCGTCAATAATCCAGGCTCATGCTTCGGCTCCACCGGCCCTATGCACACCAATCCGGCCACAGGCAAGCCCTACGGCGCATCCTTTCCGGTTGTGACAGTCGAAGACTGGGTGCATGCGCAAGCCCGGCTGGCAGATGCGCTTGGCATCCGCAAGTTCGCGGCAGTGATGGGTGGTTCACTCGGTGGTATGCAGGCGCTGGCCTGGAGCACGCTATATCCCGACCGTGTCGCACATTGTCTGGTGATCGCTTCCACGCCCAAGCTCTCGGCACAAAACATTGCGTTCAATGATGTCGCGCGTCAGGCCATACTGACGGATCCAGATTTTCATGACGGTGATTTTTACGCGCATGGCGTCGTGCCCAAGCGCGGCCTGCGTGTAGCGCGCATGATCGGTCACATCACGTATTTGTCCGACGACGACATGGCCGAAAAATTTGGCCGAGATCTGCGTGGCACGGATTACCAGTTCGGCTACGGCATTGATTTCGAGATCGAATCCTATCTGCGCTATCAGGGCGACAAATTCTCCGAGTACTTCGATGCCAACACCTATTTGCTGATCACCAAGGCGCTTGATTATTTTGATCCCGCGCGCGCCTGCCACGGCGACTTGGCAGTGGCCTTGTCGGGTACGCAGGCCGAGTTCCTTGTGGTGTCATTTACCACCGACTGGCGATTCGCACCCGAGCGCAGCCGAGAGATTGTGCAGGCACTGGTAAAGAACGAGCGGCGTGTCAGCTATGCTGAGATCGATGCGCCGCACGGGCATGATGCCTTCTTGCTCGACGATCCACGCTACATGGCTGTGGTGCGTGCGTATTACGACAAAGTCTGGAGCGGGCTCGCCATGCCGGCGCCGGCAGTGCAGCGGGAGGCCGCATGATTACCGAGCGCTTTGCCGGTTTGCGCGCTGATCTCGCCTTCATCGCGCACTGGGTTGCGCCAGGCGCGCGCGTGCTTGATCTGGGCTGCGGCGATGGCGCGATGATGGAATATCTGCAAGTGGAAAAAAGCTGCATCGGTTACGGTGTCGAGATTGATGATGCTCGCATACCGCGTTGCGTGCATCGCGGCGTGTCGGTGATACAGCAAGATCTGGAGGGCGGGCTGGCCATGTTCGCCGACGATGCCTTCGACAGCGTACTGTGCCTCTCCGCGCTGCAGATGATGAAAAACGTCGAGGGTGTGCTGCGCGATATCGCTCGCGTGGGGCGTGAGGCGATCGTTTCTTTTCCCAACTTTGCGCACTGGCCGCATCGCTTAGCCTTGCTCAGTGGTCACATGCCGGTGTCCGAGAGCCTGCCCTATCAGTGGTATGACACGCCTAACCTGCGTTGTGCGACCATCAGCGACTTTTCTGAACTTGCTGATGAGGTTGGGTTGCAGGTGATCGAATGCGTTGCACTCAAAGACGATGGCACACCGGTCGCCTTCCTGCCGAACTGGCGCGGCAGTCTCGCCGTATTCCGGCTTCGTAAAAAATAGACTATCTCTGATACTGGGCGCATGAATACTCCTTCCACTTCAGCGGCGCCTGCGGCCAACGGCTGGCGGCATTACTTCAGTCGGCACATGCTGATCTGCGTGATGCTCGGCTTCACTTCGGGCCTGCCGCTGTTTATTCTGTACAACTTGCTGTCGGCATGGCTGAAGGCCGAGCAAGTCGACCTGAAATCCATTGGCTTGTTCGCGCTGGTAGGTTTTCCGTACACCTGGAAATTCCTCTGGTCGCCGCTGATGGATCGCTTCCACTTTCCGCTGCTGGGCCGTCGTCGCGGGTGGATGTTTTTCACTCAGCTTGCTTTGCTTGCAGCGGTTGGCAGCATGGGCTTTTTCTCGCCACTGACCGAATTGAGTGCTGTGGTCACACTCGCAGGATTCATCGCGTTCTTATCGGCCAGTCAGGATATCGTGATCGATGCCTACCGTCGCGAGCTCTTGTCTGATGCCGAGCAGGGCTCGGGCACGGCGCTGTTCGTCAATGCATACAAGATGTCTACGCTAGTGCCGGGGTCACTCTCTCTGATTCTCTCCGACTTTCTCAGTTGGCAGGTTGTATTCGGTATCACCGCGCTGTTCATGCTGCCCGGACTGTTCACCACCTTGCTGATCAGCGAGCCAGCCATTTACGGTGAACCACCGCGCACGCTGCGCGAAGCCGTTATCGAGCCCTTCCGGGAATTCATGCAGCGCAGCGGCTTCTCACAAGCGATGCTGATATTGGCGTTCATCTTCCTGTACAAGCTTGGCGATTCCATGGCGACCGCGCTGGCCACGCCGTTTTACATGGAGCTGGGCTACACCCGCACGCAGATCGGACTGGTGGCAAAGAATGCCGGCCTGTGGGCTAGCTTAGCGGGCGGCATAATCGGCGCAGTCTGGCTGGAAAAAACCGGCGTCAATCGCGGTCTGTGGATCTTTGGCGTGTTGCAGGCGGTCGCGATTCTCGGTTTTGCCTTGCTCGCTCAAACGGGCGTGGCGGCGGCCGGTACTGAACCGAGCAGTTTGCTGCTGGGTCTGGTGATTGGCCTCGAAGCATTTGCCGTTGGCCTCGGCACCGCAGCGTTTACGGCCTATATTGCGACGACGACGGACCAGCGCTACACCGCGACGCAGTTTGCGCTGTTCACCAGCCTGGCTGCCGTGCCGCGTACCTTTTTTAATGCGCTCACGGGTTTCATCGTTGCGCAGACAGGCTGGTTTGTCTTCTTCCTGATCTGCTTTGTGCTGGCTATTCCCGGCATGCTGTTGTTACCAAAGATCGCGCCGTGGAATGCGGATCGGCCTCAGCAAGAGCAATGATTCATTGCTGAATTTTTAGCACGAGCATCAGCACGACGGCAGCAGCCATTGCAGCAGTTGCTGTCCAGCCCAGCCACTTCAACTGGTGCTTGACCACGAAAGCACCCATTACTTGGCGTTCGCTGGCCATGCGCATCATCACGATCATGATAGGCACGGAGACGACGCCATTGAGTACGGCGGCCCAGTACAGCGCATGCAAGGGATCGATCTCACTGATACCTATACCGGCACCGATGAGTGTCGATACAGCGATGATTCCGTAAAAGCGAGCACCCGGCCCGGGAGGAAGGTCCAGTCCGGCAGGCCACTCAAAGGCACCAGCCACTGCATAAGCTGCTGAGCCAGCCAGCACGGGAATGGCGAGCAAGCCGGTGCCGACAATGCCTAGTGCGAACATCAGGAACGCGAATTCCCCGGCAATCGGTCTGAGCGCAAGCGCCGCATCACGGGAACTTTGTATATCGGTAATGCCATGCCTGAACAGGGTTGCCGCAGTGGTCAGCATGATGAAAAAAGCGATCAGGTTGGATATGCCCATGCCTAACCAGTTGTCGATGGCGATGCGCCGCAGATGCATTCTGGCCTGCTCCGGCGCCTGCCGCAGCGGTCGCGCATCGGGATTCGCCTTGAGCTCTTCGACTTCTTGTGACGCCTGCCAGAAGAACAGATACGGACTGATTGTGGTGCCGAAAATCGCCACCAGCGTGGTCAGATAATCAGCATTCAATTGCAGACGAGGCAGCAACAAAGAATATAGCACTTCGCCCCAGTCGATCTGCACGGTGAACACTGCGCCCACGTAGGCGAGCAACGAGAGCGTCAGCCACTTCAGCACGCGTACATAGCGTATATAGGGAATGAATATCTGAAGCAGCACCGACGCGGTGCCGAACATCACGACCCAGCCGGTATGCGATCCGCCCGCAACCAGTCGCACGGCGTCGGCCATGGCCGCGAGATCAGCGGCGATATTGATGGTGTTGGCGACGACCAGTAAACCAACGACCCAGATCAGTAGTCCCTTTCCATGCCAGCGCCGCAGATTGCTGGCCAGGCCCTCGCCGGTGACACGTCCAATGCGCGCGCTGACGGACTGTATGCCGACCATCAATGGCCAGGTGATCAGCAAGGTCCATAGCATCTGCAAGCCGAACTGCGCCCCGCCCTGCGAATACGTCGCGATGCCACTAGGATCGTCATCTGCTGCGCCAGTGATCAGTCCCGGTCCGAGCTTTGTCGAGAGTGGGGTGTGATCTACTTGTACCTGCCGCCGAAATTTTTCTTGCGTGGCAGAATGTGTTGATAGTTCGCGCTCGTCGGCCATCCTTTGATACTAGCAGTCAGAGGGTATCCATGAGGGTCTGCGCAGCGCTATGTTGCGCGCGCTACACTGCTGGTTGATGGGCAAGCTGACTGCGGGATTCAACACAATGGATGATCGATGCTGAATAGGCTCTGGCTGAGTTTTTTCGTCATTGCCGCTGGCAGTGCCATGTGGCGCTGGCTGGTCGTAGGCGATGCAGCCGTGTTTGCAGCCATGGTCGACAGCCTGTTCGCGATGGCAAAACTGTCGGTCGAGGTGATGATTCTGTTGTTCGGCACGCTCACGCTCTGGCTGGGTTTTCTGCGCATCGCAGAAAAAGCCGGGCTGGTCGAGGCGCTGTCGCGCCGGCTATCGCCTCTGTTCACCCGACTGATGCCCGAGGTGCCGCCGGGTCATCCCGCGCTGGGGTTGATCACCATGAATTTCACCGCGAACGCACTGGGTCTGGACAATGCCGCCACACCGATAGGGCTCAAGGCCATGCGCGAATTGCAGTCGCTCAATCCCTCCCCCGAGGTCGCGAGTAACGCACAGATACTATTTCTGGTGTTGAATGCCTCTTCGCTGACACTGCTGCCGGTGTCAATTTTCATGTATCGCGCGCAGCAAGGGGCGGCCGATCCTACCTTGGTTTTTTTGCCGATATTGCTGGCCACTGCAGCGTCCACGATCGCAGGATTTTTATCGGTGGCGGTCGTTCAGCGGCTGAGGTTACGAGACCCCGTGGTGATGGGCAGTCTGCTCGCGATTGCGCTCGTACTCGGCAGCTGCATTGCCGTGTTGTCCGGATTGTCGTCCGCTGCGCTGGCGTCACTGTCCTCGCTGCTGGGTAATGCCGCGCTGTTCGGACTCATTCTGCTATTCGTCGTGGTCGGTGCGCTACGACGCGTTCCTGTGTATGAAGCCTTTATCGATGGCGCACGCGAAGGCTTCGAGGTGGCGAAGCATCTGTTGCCCTATTTGGTGGCGATGCTGTGCGCAGTGGGCGTGCTGCGGGCATCGGGCGCACTCGATTTGCTGCTTGGACTGATACGCGGCGGCGTGGACTGGTTCGGCTGGGACAATCGCTTCGTCGATGCGCTGCCGACCGCGCTAGTCAAACCTTTCTCCGGCAGTGCGGCACGCGCGATGCTGATCGAGACCATGAGCACGCAGGGTGTCGATAGTTTTCCGGCGTTGTTGTCCGCCACCGTGCAGGGGAGTACCGAGACAACGTTCTATGTGCTGGCCGTGTATTTTGGCGCCGTCGGCATACAGCGTGCGCGCCATGCAGTGGCTTGCGCGCTGATTGCCGATCTGGCAGGAGTGATGGCGTCGATTGCGGTGTGTTACTGGTTTTTCGGTTGAGTGGAATCAGGCAGGCCAGTCATAGCGGATTGTCAGCGGCGCATGATCTGAAAACCGCTCATCCTTGTACACGGTAGCGCTCTTCGCGGTCGCCGCAACGCCCGGCGTGGCGACGTGATAATCGATGCGCCAACCGACATTGTTTGCCCAGGCCTGTCCGCGATTGCTCCACCAGGTGTAGGCATCGCCCGTCGTCTCGGGATGCAGCAGCCGATACACATCGCGCCAGTCTGCCTCATCGAACACAGACGTCATCCAGGCGCGTTCTTCTGGAAGGAAGCCGGAGTTTTTCTGATTGCTTTTCCAGTTCTTCAAGTCGATTTCTTTGTGTGCGATATTCCAGTCGCCGCAGATCACCACTTCGCGCCCTGACTTGCGCAGTTTGACCAGATGCGGCATGAAGACCTCCATGAAGCGAAACTTTGCCTGCTGACGCTCGTCGCTGGACGAGCCGGATGGACAGTACAGCGAGATCACCGACAGCTCGCCAATATCGACCTGTACATAGCGACCCTCAGCATCGAATTCCGCGTTACCGAACCCAGAAGTCACGGAGTCTGGCTTCCTGCGTGAATAGACACCGGTGCCTGAATAGCCTTTCTTCTCGGCGTAATGAAAGTGGCCGTGATAGCCAAACGGTGACAGAAAAATATCCGTCATGTCCGCTTCCTGCGCTTTCAGCTCCTGTACGCAGATGAAATCTGCCTCTTGCTTCTGCATCCATTCAAAAAAATTCTTTTTGGCGGCGGAGCGTATGCCGTTCAGATTGGCCGAGATAATTTTCATGTGATGTTTTTATAAAAAGTCTGGTGGAGCGAGGGCAAGGATAACCGATCATGGCTCGAGATAAAATGCAGCCTTCCAGCGTCTATTTACAGGGTGATTGAGTGAGCAAGCTGCGCGAGCAATTCATCGAATTTTCTGTCAACGCCGGCGTGCTGCGCTTCGGCGAGTTCACGACCAAGGCCGGACGTCTATCGCCGTATTTTTTCAATGCCGGTTTGTTCAATGATGGCGAACGGCTTGGCAAGCTGGCCAGTTTTTATGCGCAGACACTGCTGGATTCTGGCGTCGGCTTTGACATGTTGTTTGGTCCGGCCTACAAGGGGATCACGTTGGCCTCGGCAACGGCAGTCGCGCTCGCCGCGAAGGGCCGCAATGTGCCCTTCGCCTACAACCGCAAGGAAGCGAAAGACCATGGGGAAGGCGGAACCATCGTGGGCGCGAAGCTGGACGGTCGCGTGGTGATTATTGATGACGTCATCTCTGCGGGCACCTCGGTGCGCGAGTCGGTGGAGATGATCCGAGCGCATGGTGCAAGGCCCTGCGCGGTGCTGATCGCCCTCGATCGCATGGAAAAGAGCGGCGCCGAGGGTGATTTATCGCCGCTGTCGGCGGTGCAGGAAGTCGAGCAGCGCTATGGCATACCCGTGCTGCCGATTGCGAATCTGAATGATTTATTCAGCTATCTCTCTGGTGCCAGTGCTGAGTTGGCTCATTTCCGGCCGGCTGTCGCCGCTTATCGCGAAAAGTATGGTGTCGCATAACTGCGCGAGTCATCACGATGCGGTCACGACTGAGAGATAAAAAAGTCACGTCCCTGTGTCGCGATATCGCCGGGATGCAATGCACGATTCCCGTCGCATGGTCATCGTGCCTCCATGACCGCAGGAGGCCATCCCGAACCTTTCAGGGTTCCGGTACCGAGCGCGCGCTAGGAGCGGCAGAGGCGTCTGGATCGGATGCGTACTGCGGACAAGAATCGTCTGCCCAGCCGCTTCGGCTACGCTCCTCTCAGAACGCCCCGGGTGCGTTGAATGTTTTGCAGCAGATGTTGGGGGCCTGATCTTGGCTCTGGTCTCAGCCCAGCTTCTGTTTCAGCAAGTCGGTCAGCTGCGCCGGGTTTGCCTTGCCCTTGGACGCCTTCATTGCCTGACCGATCAGCGCATTGAAAGCCTTCTCCTTCCCGGACTGGTACTCTTCGACGGATTTCGTATTTGCAGCGAGCACGTCATCGATAATCTTCTCCAGCGCGCCGGTGTCGGAGATCTGCTTCAGCCCCTTCGATTCAATCAGCTCGTCTGCCAGTGCGGCTGATGAGGATTTGGCTTCCCACATCGCTGCGAAGACTTCTTTGGCGATCTTGTTTGATATCGTGCCGTCGGCGATGCGCTTGAGCAGCAGCGACAATTGTTCTGCACTGACTGGCGATTCACCGATCTCGATACCCTCACGGTTCAGGGTGGAGGCCACATCGCCCATCATCCAGTTGGCGGCTGGCTTGGCCTGCTCCCTGCCCGCTGCAGCGACCACCGCCTCGAAATAGGCCGCCATACCTTTCGATTGCGTGAGTACCATGGCGTCATACTCGGGCAGGCCATAGTCTTTCACAAAGCGCTCGCGCATCGCGCCGGGCAGTTCGGGCAGCGAAGTCTTGACGCGATCTATCCATGCCTGCGCGATCACCAGCGGTGGTAGATCGGGATCGGGGAAGTAGCGATAGTCCATCGCGTCTTCCTTGCTGCGCATCGAGCGGGTTTCTTTTTTGTCTGGATCGTAGAGACGAGTCTCTTGCACGACAGTGCCACCCTCTTCGATCAATTCGATCTGGCGACGGACTTCGTAATTGATAGCTTCTTCCAGAAAGCGGAAAGAATTCAGATTCTTGATCTCGCAGCGGGTGCCGAATTCTTTTTGCCCGACTGGGCGCACCGAGACATTCGCATCGCAGCGGAACGAGCCTTCCTGCATATTGCCATCACAGACGCCCAGCCACACAACCAGTGCATGCAGTGCCTTCGCATAGGCGACGGCTTCGGTGGCGCTGCGCATGTCCGGTTCGGTCACGATCTCGAGGAGCGGCGTGCCGGCACGGTTGAGATCAATACCGGTCATACCGTGATAATCCTCGTGCAGCGACTTGCCTGCGTCTTCTTCCAGATGCGCTCGGGTCAGATGCACCGTCTTCATCTCGGTCTTGCCATCCTTCTCGACCGCAAAGCTGATCGTGCCGCCCTGAACGACAGGGATTTCGAATTGGCTGATCTGGTAGCCTTTGGGTAGATCAGGATAAAAATAATTTTTTCGCGCGAAGACCGACATGGGTGCAATCCTGGCGCCGATCGCCAGACCAAACTGGATCGCACGTTCGACAGCGCCTTTGTTCAGCACGGGCAGCACACCGGGCAGCGCAAGATCCACTGGGCAGGCCTGCGTGTTCGGTTCGGCGCCGAAGGCAATGGGCGCGCCACTGAAAATTTTGGATTGAGTGGTGAGCTGTGCATGTGTCTCCAGCCCGATCACGACTTCCCATTGCATGATGCGTTTCCTTCAGGTTCTGTGGGCGAGGTGCGCTCAGCTAGCGTGCGGACGGCGTGTGTGCCAGTCGGTCGCCTGCTGAAACTGGTGCGCAATGTTCAGCAGTTTCGCTTCGCTGAAATAATTTCCAATCAACTGTAGTCCGACCGGGCGCTTGCTGTTCTTGTCGCCCTGTCCAAAGCCGACGGGTATCGACATCCCCGGGAGGCCGGCGAGACTGGTCGAGAGCGTGTAAATGTCGGCCAGATAATTCGCGACGGGATCATTCACTTTCGAGCCCAGATCCCAGGCCACGGTCGGTGCCACGGGACCCATGATCACGTCGCACCGCGCAAAGGCTTGCTGGAAGTCTTGTGCGATCAGCCGGCGGATCTTTTGTGCCTGCAGATAGTAGGCATCGTAGTAACCGTGCGAGAGCACGTAAGTGCCAACCAGAATCCGGCGCTTCACCTCGTCGCCAAAACCTTCGGAGCGTGTCTTGCGGTACATGTCGGCGAGATCGGCGTAGTCTGTCGCGCGATGACCGTAGCGCACGCCATCGAAGCGCGAGAGATTGGACGACGCTTCGGCCGGTGCAATTACGTAGTACACAGGTATCGACAATGAAGTCTTGGGCAGTGAAATGTCGATCAGGGTAGCGCCGAGCTTTTCATATGCTTTCAAGGCGTTACGCACAGCCTGTTCAACGTCGCTGGCCAGACCTTCGCCGAAATACTCTTTCGGCACGCCGATCTTCAGGCCTTTGATGTCATCGGTCAGGTGACGGGTGAAATCTTCTGGCTCACGCTCGATCGAAGTCGAATCGCGGGCGTCGAAACCCGCCATCGCATTCAAGAGCAGTGCGCAATCTTCCGCGGTCCACGCCATCGGACCCCCCTGATCCAGCGACGATGCAAAAGCGATCATGCCGTAGCGCGACACGCGGCCGTAGGTCGGCTTGATGCCGGTGATGCCGCACAAGGCGGCGGGCTGACGAATCGATCCGCCCGTGTCGGTGCCGGTGGCGGCTGGTGTGAGGCCACCCGCGACCGCGGCCGCAGAGCCGCCCGACGATCCGCCGGGGACAGCACCGGTATCCCAGGGGTTCTTTACCGCACCGAAGAACGAGTTCTCATTTGCCGAGCCCATCGCGAATTCGTCGCAGTTCAATTTTCCGAGCGTGACCATACCTACTTTGCGGAACTGTTCAACGACAGTTGCATCAAACGGGCTGTTGTAGCCAGCGAGCATTTTCGATCCCGCGGTCGATGGCCAGCCGCGCGTGACAAAAATATCTTTGTGCGCCAGGGGTATGCCGGTCAGGGGAGTGACGTCGCCGCGCGCAATGCGCGCATCAGCATCCTTGGCCTGTTCCAGCGTGAGCTCGGGGTTCATGCCGGTGAAGGCATTCAGCGTGCTGGCGGCGATGCGATGCAGATAAAGCTGCGCCAGCTCAGTGGCGGAGACCTGTTTGTTCTTCAGCTGTGCTGAAAGTTCGGTGAGTGTGTGCGTGTGCATTCAGTAATGAGCGTGTAGACCGGCGAGCTGTCGCCGCGTGCCGGTGTGGCGGCGCAGTTCAGCGCGACGAAGTTCAGCGTGATTATTCGATAACCTTGGGTACCAGATACAGCCCGTC
>JACCEB010934696.1_pt1 | contig 17689 bp, 15 predicted proteins | sample 7454761 | NCBI WGS metagenome assembly JACCEB01 (sample SAMN15323454, study PRJNA562643) | freshwater metagenome | isolation source: river surface water | place: USA:Blue River Watershed | collected 2017-08-18 | reverse complement strand
TGCAGCTTATAAAATTTCAAATTTGGATCCAAATGCGACTATGGTTGTGGCTCCCGCCGATCACCTCATCTTGCAAGAAGGTCGATTTCTTCAAACTTTGGTTACCTCTATCGCTGCTGCTCAAGTTCAAAATAGGCTACTGACTATAGGCATCAAGCCCAACCGACCAGAAACCGGTTATGGCTATATTCAATACCTTCAAAATGAAGAAGATAAAGAGGTATTAAAAGTAAAAACCTTTACCGAAAAGCCCAATCTTAAACTTGCCACTACTTTCCTGGAAAGTGGTGACTTTGTTTGGAACTCAGGTATGTTTGTTTGGAAAGCGGAAAGTTTGATTCATGCTTTTCGAAAATACATGCCTGACCTAGCGGATGTATTTGAAGAAGGCAAATCTCAGTTTGGCACAAGCACTGAGACTGATTTTATTGCTACGATTTATACAACCTTAAAAAACATTTCCATTGATTACGGCATCATGGAAAAATCAGATCAAGTGTATGTAGTGCTTGGCGATTTTGGTTGGTCCGATATTGGCTCCTGGCAGAGTCTACACGAACTTCGAGCTAAGGACGATCAAAATAATGTCGTGGAAGCCAATGCACTGCTCTATGAAACTGAAAATTGCTACATCAAAACAGATAGCGATAAGCTCGTGGTTGTTCAAGGATTGGATCACTACCTGATTAATGAATCTGATAATGTCCTGCTGATTTGCAAATTAGATGCTGAAAATAAGTTTCGAGATTTCGTAGCTCAAGCGAAGAAAAAAGGAGAGGATTTCATTTGAAATCCTCTTTTTTTATTTTTTTCGTTGGCGTATGGCCTCGTATATCGCTACACCTGCTGATACGGACACATTCAAGCTTTCAATGCTTCCAGCCAATGGGATTTTGACCCGATCATCTACCATTCCCATAATCTCTTGGGAGATGCCGTCTTCCTCAGAACCCATGATGAGGGCTACAGGTGAAGCAAAGTCTCCGTCGTACATCAGTTTTTCTGTTTTCTCCGTGATTGCAATGAGTGACAACCCCATTTTTTGCAAATCTCTGCAGGTATAAAATAAATTTTTGACACGTGCTACAGGAATGAAGTTCAGGGCTCCTGCTGAGGTTTTCACGGCATCTGAGTTGATTTGAGCACTTCCTTTTTCAGGAATCACAATCGCATCTACGCCAGCACATTCTGCGGTACGTGCAATCGCTCCAAAATTCCGCACATCCGTCAAATGATCCAATACCAAGATTAGTGGTGCTTTACCTACAGCATAGCATTGGTCAATGACATTATCTAGAGATGCGTAGGCAATGGTGGACATTTGCGCAATCACACCTTGGTGATTTTTACGGGTGATCCGGTTTAACTTGGCATCAGGAACCCTTACCACTGGGATGTGTTCAGCCTTACAAAGCTGAAGCAATTCCTTGATGAGGTCGTTGTTGAGTTCTTTTTGAATGAGTACTTTGTCAATTTCTTTGCCGGCATGAATGGATTCCATTACTGCACGGGTTCCAAAAATAAAATCTTTATCGAAGGCTCCTTTATCGATTAGAAAGCCATCCTTCCGCTTCTCCATTGTGAAATGTTTTTGAACCAAATCGGCTGATAAGCTCTTGATCGGTTCAGGGTATAGAAATGTGGGCTAAGAATAGTTTTAACCCGCGTAAAGGTAAACCTAATTTTGGAAGTGTCGTCTATCCCTGCGTAGGACCAAACTTCTCGATCTTCAAAAAAATTGACTTCCTGAGGTGGGCCCATCACGATGTAGACCATTCCCCGGTCTGTTTTCCATCCTTCTTTGTAGTCTGTGAATAGGATGTTGGCAAACTCAATCATCTTGAAGTAGTTTCGAATCAAGTCCTTTGCAACTTCTTCATTTCGAGTCAAATTAAGCCAATATGCATCCAGAGCCTTCTTTTTATCTTGTGCGAGCAGAAGGGTTTCGTGTTCTTTTTTGGTAGAAATGTAGGTCACCATATCCACCATCTCACTCCAATCTTTGACTTTTGGGAATGCCTCATGCACCGTTCGAAGTAGTAAACCAGTAGAAGCAGTGCTGTCTGTCTGAAAAAAATAATAGCCCTCATCCGTGAGTGTTTTGGGAATATTAGCCAAGAAGTCCCCACGATTTTCTACGGCTACTTCTTTGGGAACCTCCGCGAGTCGTGTTTCCATAGGAGGAAAGGGTACTGCAGATGGGCTTGAATAAAAAAAGGAAAATAGGGAAGGGCCTTTGCTGGTTTTGAATAGAACTGATTGGCCTTTTGTGAGGTAGTTTTGATCAAATGGAACTGAATTGGCGTAGAAAACTCCAAAGTCAGGTTGATCAAAGACAAAAGGCCCCTTTAGATCCAGATGGCTGGTGTATGCATCTTTTTGTCGATTGTCTACCGCTTCCAAAAATGCAATTGCTGTTCCTTGGGACTGAGGTATTTCTACGGTAGTTTCAAAAAGCCAATGCCGCTCCGTATCGCCTAACAATTGCCCAACTTCTAGCTTTACTTTTTTCTCAGCTTGGATTTTTTCTTCGTAAGAAGATAGGAGAGTATAACTGATTTGATAGTTATCTAAACTGGCATTTTCTTCAATTTTTTCAATTACAAACTGGAGTTTATAGGAGGAGTCGGAAAGCTTAATAGGGATGATTTTTAATCCCAGCCGTGCATAAATCGAATACCGAAGCGCTTGATCTGTGCTGCTGAGGGTTGTTTGTCCACTAGTCGTGGAGGAAAATGTAACAAACAAACAGAATAAAGGCAGTAGCTTAAAGTACTTTTGAATCATTTGGTTTAGTTCTCAGGTTTTAAAAATTAGCCTTACTTTTGCCAAAATACTAAAATTTTAAATGGCTACCTATACAACGGAAATTGCTTCAGATAAGTTGATCAGTGACAATCCCATTCATCAACGATTGCTTAAAGCCTATATTGCTGCCAAGCCTTGGATTTCTGGAAATTTGCTTGAAATCGGCTGTGGGGAAGGAAGAGGTGTGGAGGAATTATTGCCTTACGCAGATCAGTATTTGGGCTTAGATAAAATCGGTGAGGTAATTCAAACTTTGCAACAAAAATATCCTGGCGTAGCATTTCAGCAGGCAGTAATCCCTCCATTTGAAGGAATTGCGGATAATACCTACGATACTATCGTGAGTTTTCAGGTCATTGAACACATCTACGAGGACCGACTTTTCCTCCAGGAAATCTACAGAATGTTGAAGCCAGGTGGGAAAGCCATTATTTCTACCCCAAACAATACACACACACTTTCTCGAAATCCTTGGCATGAGCGCGAATACATCCCCCAGCAACTCATTGACTTGGCTAAGCCAATTTTTGATCGAATTGAAGCCAAAGGGATAGGAGGAAATGGGAAAGTTTGGGCCTACCACGAAGCCAATCGCAAGTCTGTTCAAAAAATAATGCGTTTTGACATCCTTGATCTGCAGCATAAGCTACCCAATTCAGTATTGAGATGGCCTTATGAATTCTTGAACCGATTCAATCGGAACCGTCTTCACCGGACTCAAGGAGCTGCTGTGGTGGATATTTCCCATGAGGATTACCTCGTGGTGGAAGATCCTAAGGAAGGGCTGGACTTATTTTACATCCTCTGGAAGAAATAATTGAAAGATGCTGACAGTTGACAGACCACAGTCCACAGCTGATTTTCTTAAAACTTTAAACATTATTCTCTTCGGTTATTGCTTATAAAGCGAATAACCAAAAATCAACTTGAGCCAGTAGTAGGTTGAAGGGAAAAAGGCCAGCGGAACTAAATCTACTGGCCTTTTTTTAAAATTTAACTATAGCACGCCTAAGTCAATAAAACTAAGCAGAAGTTAAATGAAGTCTGCTGTGGACCTTGCTCTGCCTGTGGGCCGTGGCCTATTAGCCGCTGACCTATTCAATTACCTTCTGATCAAGCTGCTTGGCTCCTCACTTTCTTTTCCAATCAGGCTTTCCAACCTTTTTTTAAGTTCTAGCGATTTTTCGGTGTAGCCGCGTTCTTCCAGTAAGGGTATGAAATACTTGATCATTTCTATGGATACAAGCAACTCTCGATCGTACCCTAAGTCATTTTTGGTGTAGAAGGTGATCATGTCGAATGAGCGTTTTGAAATCCGATCTATGATTTCCAATGCTTTTTCATCTTCTCCTACTTCAAAAAACAAAGGAACAGATTGACCGCTACTCAGGTCGTAAGGCACCGATTTGTCAGGAATTGTTTCCAAACCAAAATTCAATAGTTTGGCCGCATCTGCTAGCTTGTCCTCTTCAATTAGCGCAAGGGCAATGGAATTCAATGCACTTCGATGGTTGGAAGTAAATCTACGGTATTCCTCATCCAAGTACACCTTAGGATCATTCATGCCTCGGAAGGCAAAATTCTCCATGTAATTTTTCATGGCCAAGTTGGTATTTACCAATTCCTCTCGAAGCGTTTCTGGCTTGCGAATGGGGAGCAGTCGGTAGGTCAATCCTTCCATGACCACATGTTCCTCTAAGTTCAATCCTAAGGTAGACAAGGAAGTATTGTTGAAATAGATAGGACGTTCCCAATTGTTGCTCACAATCAAGTCAAGCAACATGAGCGTTCCCTTGGTGACGTAATTCCCACCCACTTGCAAGTTCATCTGTGGCACAAACAAGTCCTTGAACTGTGGGGGAACAATCTCATCGTTAGCTAAGAAGCTGCTATCGACATCCAAAATCAAATTTCGAGAAGGAACTATGTTGATCACTGTTTTCCCTGAGGTTTTCCTTTGAAGTAATTTAGATCCGCTATTGATCAGCTTCAGGTATTCTCGTGCAGAAACGGCTTGTAATCCTTCCTCTTCAATCACATAGATCACATCGTTGGTGCCCTTTTGATAGCGTTCAGGAGCTAGGGAGAATGGTAAAGCCTCAGATTTATTGGCTGGCCGAGTCATCTGATCTACATACCAGTCGGTGTCAAAATAACTCAAGACTATTACCCGAACATCGGTACGGAAGTTTTCAACCTCTTGCACGTACCAAAGTGGAAAGGTGTCATTATCTCCACCCGTAAATAAAATCGCATTGGGAGCACAAGAAGCTAAGAAATTTCGTGCAGCATCCACTGAGAAATACCTGCCTCTCCGGTTGTGATCGTCCCAGTTTTCAGAGGCCATCAATCCTGCCACGGGTAGGGTCAATAGCGTAGCTATTATGCCAGCTGTACTTAAATTTTTGGTGGCTTTATTCAGGCTGTGCGCAAGGGCGAGGGCTCCCAAGCCAATCCAGATGGCAAAGGCATAGAAGCTACCCACATAGATATAGTCACGTTCTCTAGGCTCAATGGGAGGGGAGTTGAGGTATAGCACCAAGACTACCCCCATCATTAGGAAGAGCATGAGATTCACGTAAAAGTACTTTTGATCCTTCTTCGCTTGGAAGAAAAAGCCGACCAATCCCAAAATCAAGGGGAGCATGAGGTAATTGTTGTGTGCTTTGTTTTCCGTGATGTATTCTGGATACTTGTCCGAGAAGGCATCTGCAATTCCTAACCAATTTGCATCGGAGAAATCACTTTCTCTGCCGGAGAAGTTCCACAAGAAGTAGCGCCAGTACATGTGACCGAGCTGGTGGCTAAACATGAAATACAAGTTGTCCCCGAAGGTTGGTTCCTGTCCTTCTTTCAATCCCAATTTGGCGCGGTAGATCCGCTTGTGGCTCTCCTGGGTGGAGTAGATTCGAGGGAGGATTGTAGTTTTTTCAGGATCGTAGGTATTCTTCAAATCGTAGTCTACAATCTCGTAAGAATCCTTACCCTTCATGTAGATAGGGTCTCCTTCTTCTTGATCAGTTAACGTCGCGGTGAAATATTGCCCATGTAATAGGGGTCTGTAGCCGTATTGCTCACGCTTCAAGTAAGAAACATAACTGATGATGTCTTTGGGTGCATTTTCATTGATAATCGGATCCTGGTTGGACCGTACCACAATCAAGGCATAGCTACCATACCCAATCAAAATGAAGGTTAGCGAAAGTAAAATGGTGTTAAGTACTGCAAGCTCTCGCTTGATGGAATATCGAAATGCCAGGATTAGAGTACTTACAAAAAGCAGCATGAAAAATACAATTCCAGATCCAAAGGGTAATCCCATAGAATTGACCATCCAGATTTCCATTGATCCCGCAAGGCTTGGGAGACCAGGAATGATCAAGTTATTGATGATGATCAAGGCGACTCCACCCAAGAACATCGCGAAAATCGCGCCTTTTAAACTTGGATTTGGATACTTTTTGAAATAATAAATTAAGGCTAGGGCAGGAAGTGTGACCAAATTGAGCAAGTGAACCCCAATAGAAAGGCCAACTAGGTAGGCAATGAATACCATCCATCTGTTTTCTTCTTTGGGGTCTTTGATCACATCCCACTTCAAAAACGCCCAAATCACAATGGCTGTGAAGAAAGAAGACATGGCGTATACTTCAGCTTCTACAGCAGAAAACCAGAAGCTGTCTGAGAAGGTGTACACCAATGCTCCCACCATACCAGCACCCATCAAGGAGATGGTTTGCCCTTTGGTCTCTTCTCCCTCTACTACTGAAAAGAGGCGCTTTCCCATCAACGTGATGGACCAAAATAGGAAAAGGATGGTAAAGCCAGAGAAGAGAGCACTACCAATATTCATCCAATAAGCCACTTGCAGAGGATCTCCCATGGCAAGGAATCCAAACATGCGGTAGACCAACAACATGAAGGGAGCACCAGGAGGATGGGGAACTTGGAGTTTGTAGGAAACGGCGATAAATTCCCCTGGATCCCAAAAACTAGCTGTTTGCTCGACAGTAAGGATGTATACGAGCGTGGAGATGGCAAAAATAAGCCAACCGCTGAGGTTGTTGATTTGCTTGTAAGTGAGCATTAATTCGGTCAATTAGAGTTACGAAACTATGAAATTTTAGACCAACTCGGGAATTTTTGAAATTTTTAACCTTTCTCCATGAAGCCTAAGTTGTCTTGTGACAAAGATTACTGGAAATGGGACAGACATGATTGTAGTTTTGTAGTGTAATTTGAAAACTAAAGCAACATGCTACCTAAAACCAAAACATTTCAAGAGCTTATTGACGGGGAGACCCCGGTATTGGTCGATTTCTTTGCAGAATGGTGTGGTCCATGCAAAATGATGCAACCTATTTTAGTGGATACTTCCAAGCAGCTAGGAGCCAAAGTCAAGATTCTTAAGGTGGATGTTGATCGCAATCCACTTGCTGCAAGTAAATTTCAAGTAAGAGGAGTGCCTACTTTGATTCTTTTCGTGAAAGGAGAAGTGGTTTGGAGGCAGTCAGGAGTCGTTCCTGCCCATCAACTTGTTCAAATCATTGAAAGCACAGTTCTTGCGAAAAATTAGACTCCTGTGACAAAAGTCATTCAGTGGTCGAATTCCAACGTCTAATTTTACCCCATTCCAATTGAAACAATAAAAAAATCAGCAGATGAAAATCGAACAAATCTATACCGGATGTTTGGCACAAGGGGCCTACTACATTGAGTCAGAAGGGGAGGTGGCAATCATCGATCCCCTCAGAGAGGTACAACCTTACATTGAAAAAGCTGCAAGACGAAATGCCAAAATCAAGTATGTGTTTGAAACGCATTTTCATGCTGACTTCGTTTCCGGACACAAAGACCTTGCAGCGAAGACCGGTGCAAAAATTGTATACGGACCTACAGGTTTAAAAATCGGCTTTGAAGCCATCATTGCGGAGGACAATCAGGTATTTACCTTGGGTAAGGCAAAAATCAAAGTACTTCATACTCCAGGACACACTACTGAGTCTGTTTGCTATTTATTAACAAATGAAGAGGGCAAAGAGGAGGCAATTTTTACTGGGGATACGCTTTTCATTGGCGATGTGGGACGTCCAGATCTTGCCCAGAAGGTAGTGAAAGACCTAACACAGGAGATATTGGCAGGCTTTCTTTACGATTCCTTGAGAAACAAATTGATGCCTCTTTCAGACAACTTGATCGTATATCCAGCTCATGGAGCAGGTTCTGCATGTGGTAAAAACATGAGTAAGGAAACCTCCGATACTTTGGGTAACCAAAAGAAAACCAATTACGCTTTGCAGCCAATGACCAAAGAAGCGTTTATCAAAGAAGTATTGCATGGTTTGACACCTCCTCCAGCCTATTTCCCTCAAAACGTAAGGATGAATATCGAAGGATATGACAGCATCGATAAGGTATTAGAACGAGGCGTGAGACCTTTGAGTCCAGCTGAATTTGAAGCTGCAGCCAACGAAACCTCTGCCTTGATTTTAGATACCCGAGATGCGCAGTCATTTGCAAAGGGCTTTATACCCAATTCCATCAACATTGGCATCGACGGAAGCTTTGCAGTTTGGGTGGGTGCGATGATTCCTGACTTGAAGCAAGAGATTTTGGTGATTGCTGAAGCGGGTAGAGAGGAAGAAGTCATTACTCGATTGGCGCGAGTTGGCTACGATTATTCCATCGGATACTTGGCGGGTGGATTTGCTGCCTGGAAAAATGAGGACAGAGAGGTGGATTCCATCACTTCGATCTCTGCAGCTGAATTTGCGAAGATCAAAGCAGGAGATCCAACTATTCATGTTCTTGATGTTCGTAAAAATTCTGAGTACCTATCCGAGCACGTCGTTGAAGCTGAAAATGCCCCGCTTGATTACATCAATGACAGCATGTTGAACGTGGATAAGAACAAAACCTACTATGTGCATTGTGCGGGCGGATACCGTTCCATGATCTTTAGCTCAATTCTAAGAGCTCGAGGCTATGACAATCTAATTGATGTCGCAGGTGGATTTAAGGCAATCAAGGAATCAGGCAAAATTGAAGTTTCGGCTTATGTTTGTCCTAGCACCTTGCTGTAAGGTCCAAATTGAGAATTTTCAAAAGAGGGAAATATTTGTAAAGTGAAGTCAATTAAAAGATAAATCCTAGTTATTTTACGTAAAATAGAACTAGTAAACCTATACAACACCTATGAATCAATTTATTGCGTGGGTATCCCAGCCCTGGCCTTGGTATGTGGCTGGCCCTTTGATTGGGCTTACCGTACCGGCGCTCCTCATCCTCGGCAACAAGACCTTTGGTATCTCTTCCTCCTTGCGACACATTTGTGCTGCTTGCGTTCCTGCAGGGATTCCTTTTTTTAACTACAATTGGAAGAAAGAGATTTGGAATCTCCTCTTTGTCCTAGGAACAGCCATTGGTGGTTTTATTGCCATGAATTTCCTTGCCAATCCGAATACGATTGTTATTTCGGAAGCAACCCAATCGGATTTGAGCGCTTTGGGGATTACTAATTTTTCAGATTTAATGCCAACAGAGATTTTCAATTGGGACACAGTGTTTAGCAGTAAAGGAATTCTCTTCTTCGTGATTGGAGGTTTGTTGGTAGGATTTGGAACACGCTATGCGGGTGGATGTACTTCAGGGCATGCGATCATGGGTATCAGTTCCTTGCAATGGCCTTCTCTCGTAGCCACTATTTTCTTCATGTTGGGAGGGTTTTTCATGACGCATGTGTTGCTGGAGCCACTCATGAAATTAGTTGGATTTTAATCTATAGAACTCATGTCAAAAAATATAAATCAAACGGAAGACCCTAACTGCGTAGCACCGAACTCTAGCCAAACCAAAGACAAAGGCTTGGCCTTATTGAAATATGTGCTCATTGGGACTGTATTCGGAATTGTTTTTGTAAAAGCAGAGATTATTTCCTGGTTTCGAATTCAAGAAATGTTTCGTTTCCAATCCTTTCACATGTATGGAGTTATAGGTTCAGCGATTGTAACAGGGATTATTTCAATCCAGTTAATCAAGCGATTGAATATCAAGTCTATCCATGGAGAAACGATCATCATTCCCACCAAAGAATTTAAAAAAGGCCAAGTGATTGGTGGTTTTATATTTGGACTTGGTTGGGCGATCACAGGAGCCTGTCCAGGACCTTTGTTTGCTCAAATCGGTAGTGGCTACACGGTGGTTTTGGTCACCTTAATTTCAGCTTTGGCAGGAACCTGGTTGTATGGTAAGTTTGAAAAGTATTTTCCAAACTAAAGGAGGAAGTAATTTAAACTGTAAAAATGCCACCTTTGATAAAGGGTGGCATTTTTAATGGAATACTTTTTTGACAATGATTCGGATAAAAATAATGATCGTTAACACGATGCTCCCTACAATTACAAATTCCATAGTGCGCTAGTTTACCATTAAACTAGTAGTGTACAAGAATAGTTTGTTCCTTTGGTGGAATTGGTAAGACTTTCCTTAGCTTTCTACTTACCTTTAAGTCGTTTTATTGTCAACACGAGTTATGAATTACCTTTCCCAACGCCGGGTTGCTCTTGGAGCGCTTTTTTTCTTTATGGGAATATGCTTTGCCAGCTGGGCTGCTCGTATTCCTGATATTCAAGCCAAATTTCAACTTTCAGAAGGGGAGTTGGGGACTTTGTTGCTTTGTTTGCCTATTGGTTCCATGGTTGGCTTACCCATTGCGGGCTGGTCGGTTCATCATTACGGAAGTCGGAGTGTGATTTTGATTTGCAGTTTTGCCTATGCTTTGACGCTGCCCTTGATTGGTTTGGCTCCTAGTCCATGGGTAATTGTACCTGTACTGATGCTTTTTGGAACCTTGGGCAACATTATGAATATTTCCCTCAACACACAGGCATTGGGCTTAGAAGATCAGTTGGGGAAAAGTATTCTAGCCTCTTTTCATGGCCTTTGGAGTATGGCTGGATTTGCAGGAGCTGGCCTTGGTGCGGGCATGATTTTACTCCAATTTTCACCCGCAGCTCACTATGGAGTAGTGGCGCTTTTGTCAGTGGTGATTATTCTATTTTCTCAAAAATATGTACTCAATGACAAGCGGGAAAAGGATGGGGCAGGAGGATTGGTGCTTAAAAAACCAGACCAGCTACTGCTGAAAGTAGGTTTGATTTCCTTTTTGGGGATGATGGCTGAAGGATGCATGTTTGACTGGAGTGGTGTATATTTTAAAAAAATTGTGGAGGCTGAACCTGCTTTGGTTTCAGTTGGTTACGTTTGCTTCATGGGGGCAATGGCTTCTGGAAGATTTGTGACAGATAAGGCCACCAATCGATATGGGAAAATTCCAATACTACAGGTGAGTGGTATCCTAATTTTTCTAGGCTTAATTCTAGCGGTTCTATTTCCAAGTTTATATACTGCCGCGCTTGGATTTTTGTTAGTAGGCTTTGGGGTTGCATCTATTGTACCAGTTTCTTACGGTATTGCCGGAAGATCAAAGTTGTATTCTCCTAGTGTAGCCTTAGCCTTGGTTTCCACCCTCTCGTTTTTTGGCTTTTTGGTGGGGCCGCCTGTGATTGGATTTATAGCAGAGGCATTCAATTTAAAAGTTTCGTTTGCGCTTATTGCTGTTAACGGACTAGGTATTCTGTTGCTTTCTAGCTTTGGCAATCAGGTTTTTCAAGCGCAAGAAAACGCGGTAGATTGATGAGTTTACCTGAGGACTTTCAGTTTGAAAAGGTATTCGAAGTAGGAGCCTATCAAGTTCATCCCAATGGAAACATGCGGATCTCCTGCTTGGCAGATTTTTTTCAAGAGATTGCTTGGAAGCATGCTGATTATGAAGGTTTTGGCAGGTTGCTATTAGAGCAACAGTTGATGTGGGCACTTTCAAGAATTGAAATTAAAGTAAGCCAATTTCCTCGCTGGGGGGATCACCTTCGAATTTTCACTGGAGGCAGAGGACAGGCAGGTGTTTTTGCTTTTCGTGAGTTTTTGGTTTGGAACGAGCAGGAAGAAGTGGTCGCTCGGGCGATGTCTTCCTGGTTGCTGGTCCACATCGAGAAAAAGAGAATCCTCAAACCCGAATCTGTGTTGCCCAGCGCCCTTTTCAATCCCCAAGTAGCCCCCAACTGGCAGCCCATCAAATTAGAGGCTTCTGGAGAAGAAATAGCGCATGAAATCATTCCCGTGCAGCATTCGGATTTGGACCTTTACAACCATGTCAACCATACTAGCTACATCCGTTGGGTTGAAAATAGTGCCGCTGCTCAAGGTCTTTTTCCTACTCAGCTTACAGTCAACTATTTGTCAGAATGTAGAGGGGCTGATGTGGTTCACTTAACACTTTTAGGATCTGGAAACTCCCCCTATTTCCAAGGTAGGGTACAAGATAAACTGGTTTTTGAAGCGCAGATTCAATTTGAATAGCAGTTGAATCTTTCTGATCCATTTTAATTCAATAAGCGATTCATTAGTTTTATTAAATTGTGGGTGACGGTGTGATGGGAGTCACAAGTTATTAAGGCTAGGATAGCGCAACTTTGTATTTTGCAAGAAGAATCTGTTTCCGATGATGCATCCATTTATTAAGCTAATCACACTTTTATTGTCCCTTTTAGGACTTACTATCGCCTTGGTAGTAGGGATAGGATTCATTTTATTTTTATCGTTTTCTGGCGTAAAGTTGCCAAGCCTCTCTGATTCTACCTCCGAAATACCTGTGGAGGCAGTTGAAATCCCTGCGGTAAAGCCCTTGATAGATCCTACCTCTGTATGGAAGGCTCCAGATTGGGTGGAGATGGATAAGGAGCCCAATGCAGCCGAATTGCATTATGGAAAAGAATTGGTGGCAAATACAGCCGAATACCTAGGTCCTACTGGTAAAGTGAAAGCGATGTCTAATGGGATGAATTGTCAAAACTGTCATTTGCAAGCGGGGACTATGCCTTTAGGAAATAATTACAGTGCGGTAGCTGCCACATATCCTAAATTCAGAGCTAGGTCTGGAACCGAAGAAGATATTCAGAAGCGAATCAACGATTGTTTTGAGCGCAGTCTCAACGGTAAACCCTTGTCTAGAGATTCCAAAGAGATGAAAGCGATGGTTGCTTACATCAACTGGGTTGGCAAGGAGGTTCCCAAAGGAGAAGTACCAGTTGGATCAGGCCTCTATGAAGTACCACTTTTGGACCGAGCAGCTGATCCCGCGAAGGGTAAGTTGGTATATGAAAATCAATGCGCAAGTTGCCACCAGGCAAATGGTAAAGGAATGGCCAAACCCAATGGATCTGGCTACTTGTATCCGCCACTTTGGGGGGAAAATAGTTACAATCATGGTGCTGGACTGTATCGAATTTCAAGATTTGCGGGTTATGTCAAAGCGAATATGCCTTTAGGAGCAACCTTCGAGCAACCTATCTTGAGCGATGAGGAGGCTTGGGATGTAGCCGCATTTGTCAATAGCATGGACCGACCCAAGAAAGATCTGACAAAGGACTGGCCAGATATTTCTAAGAAGCCAATGGATCATCCCTTTGGTCCGTTCTCCGATTCGTTTACCGAGGAGCAGCATAAGTTTGGGCCTTACAAGCCCATAAAAGCGACAAAATTTACCAGCAAGTGAGGTTTTTAAGATTTTTTGTTTTACTTCTTCTACTTTTATTTCATTTCAAATTAGTTCAGGCTCAGGTATCTGAAGCAGAAAAGAAAGTAGTATTTGAGCCAGAATTAAGCTTTCGAAGCTTTTGGATGAGCACCTCCTACAGCCGGGAAGCATTCCGAGGCGATTATGCCCTTGGGTTAACTTCTTTGGTAGGAGGGAAATTAATAGTTTCTAAAAAATGGGGAGTTCAAGTAGGCTACCGGGTATTCGCAAATGCATTGAGTTCGGATTTTTGGGTATCAGAACCAGTTACCGGCCAATCGAATCGTTATGAATCAGGCTTATTTAATTTATTGGACCCTCAAGACCGGTTCTTTGGAAGGTTAGAATTACTTTCTCTTAGCTTTACCCAATCCAGATATGGCTTTAAGGTAGGCAAAATGGGCATTCAGTCCGATTGGGTAAATGCGCAGGATGGTCGGCTTTCCCCAACGGTAGTGGAAGGAGTGCATGCCTGGGTTGTTCCAACTACGAATTGGAAGCTGAGTGGATGGGCTATCAGTCGGATAAATGTCAGAGGAAGTAAAGATTGGCTTTTGGTAAAGGAGACCATCGGGTTATTCCCGCAGGGTAGAAGTCCTTTTGGTAAGCCAGCGGCATATTTAGGAAATACAAAAAGTCCTTGGTTAGGGATTTGGGAAATTGAAGGAAAGATGAAAGGAGGGAAGAGCCTTCGTTTTTCACAGACATTTGCTGTAAATTTATTTGTCACTTATTGGGCTACTTTTGAAAAGACATCCAAAAACAACTTAGAAACTTGGACAGCGGGGATTCAAACTGGGATACAGCATGGCCTAGGCGACGGGGGTAATGTAGATCCTCTGAAGCAATACAAGAATCCGAATGATCTGAATTTTGCGATTTCAGCGAAGCTAAACTTAAAAAAAGGGCCTTGGGAAGCGCAATTGAGTGCAACCCAGGTAGGAGGAAAGGGGCGATGGCTAAGCCCTCGAGAATGGGGAAAGGATGCTTGGTATACCTTTGTTCCTCGAGAGCGAAATGAAGGGTTTGAAACAGTTACTGCGGCAGTAGGTTATGTTGCCTATCGTTTTGAAGAGGCTGGGATACAAGCATACACCTATACGGGAATTCATAATTTGCCTGACCCCAAAGATGCCGCAGCCAATAAATACAATTTTCCAAGTTACAGGCAGCATAATTTGGGATTGAGGTATACCCCCAAAAAGGCAAAAAATCTGGACTTTCATTTGATTTTGGCAGTGAAAGAGCCCTTGGCCAATCAAAAACTTCTACCTGCACAGCAATACAATAAAGTGGACTTGTTGCATTTCAACGGGCTTATCAATTGGAAATTGGCTAAAGACTAATCCACTATAAATTTGCTAATTCCCTCATTTATTAGGAATTCTCATTTAATAGGACCACATTTGTTTATCGGGAAAATGTTTTCGATACTTGTCACCAAGTTTAGCATCGGCGATTCACCTGCCCCAAGTAGCAAATCAAGAGTTCTCCAACACAGGTTTTACTTCTTTTTCTTCTACTTTTTTAATTCAATTGAAGACTAATCTTTTTGAGTTAAAACCTGCAGTTATCATCCTTTAGAGAACCCAGATTTACTAGTTTCACCCAAATAACCTTATCATTAAGACCATTCGATTTTCTGATTCAGCCTTGTCTGAATTCTCCCTTACCCTTAGAAGCAGAGTCAACGCTTATTTCATTTCTACACAGCAGTCTAAGTTTGCTAATAAAGAAATGATATTCAAGACGGTGGTGATGTTGGGTATTTTCTTTTTGCCAATTATTTTCCTTAGTCTCGGTCTCTTCCATCAAACCTGGCAGTTATTTGCTTGCTATGTAGTGAGTGGCTTTGGTATGGCTGGAATCGGAATGGGTATTATGCATGATGCCATTCATGGGACTTATTCCCAAAATCCAAAGGTCAATAAATTGCTAGGCTATACGCTCAACCTAGTAGGAGCAAATGCCACGGTATGGAGAATTCAACACAATGTGTTGCACCATTCCTACACCAACATTCCGGAGGGAGATGATGACATCAACGCGCCATTCTTTCTTCGGTTTTCTCCACATGCACCGAAAAACAAGATGCATGAATTTCAGCATTGGTATACCTGGATCTTTTACGGCTTATCCACCGTTTCTTGGGTGACTTCCAAGGATTTTATCCGATTTGATCGGTATTACAAGATGGGCTTGTTTAAGGGAGAGAATGTTTACCGCAATACGGTCTTAAAAATAATTGCTTGGAAACTAGTTTATTATGCCTTTATCCTTGGTTTACCGATTGCATTTTCTCCGTTTGGAGTAGGTTCAATTTTGCTAGCCTTCCTGCTTCTGCATTTTATTACTGGACTTAGCATTTCCTTGGTGTTTCAAACGGCTCACATCATGCCTGAAGTATCTTTTCCTCAAGCTAATGAAAATGGAGTTGTGGAAGGAGAGCGCATGCTACATCAATTGGCGACAACTTCCAACTATGCGGAAAATAGTCCTTTATTCTCCTGGATGATTGGAGGTTTGAATTACCAGATTGAACACCACTTGTTTCCTGATATCTGTCATGTACACTACCGAAATATCGCTCCGATTGTGAAAGCAACCGCAGCTGAATTTAATATTCCCTACTACACCAAGAAAACATTTTTTGATGCTTTGAAGGCCCATGCAAAAATGCTGTACCAACTAGGTCGATTAGAAATGCAGCCTGTTAAAGCTTAAAACCAACTTATGAATCAATTTACCAGAAAAAATACCAAGCCAGCTCCGGCTCGAGGAGCAAACCCAGATCGAAGACAGGTAAAAAAGAAAGAATCTACTCTTGATCCACGACTTTTCGTGAAGAAAGCTCAGCCAAGTGGTCAGGAGGGATTTCGAACTGAAATAACCTTTGCCGAATTGGGCTTGAGCCCGAAGTTGCTTCAAAATATCCTTTCCAAAGGGTATGAAACACTGACAACCATTCAAGAGCAATCCATAGCGCCTCTCCTTAAAGGAAGGGATGTGCTAGCAATTTCAAAGACAGGTTCCGGTAAAACTGCAGCCTTCTTGATTCCTATCATTGAGCACGCACTACAGGATCCTCGAAATTACACTGCCTTGGTGGTGACACCTACGCGTGAGTTGGCATTGCAAATTGAAGAAGAATTCAAAAGCCTTGCCGCTGGCATGTCCTTGTATTCTGCCACGTTTATTGGAGGAACGAACATCAACTCGGATAATCAGAAATTGGAGCGTAAGCTTCAGGTAATTGTAGGTACACCAGGAAGGCTTTTGGATCTATCAGATAGGAAAGTTTTGGACCTTAGGAAGGTGAATACCTTGGTATTGGATGAATTTGACCGCATGTTGGATATGGGTTTTGTCCTAGATGTCAACAAACTGGTCAACCGAATCGGGAAGAGAGATCAAACCCTTCTTTTTTCAGCGACCTTGGAGCCTGGTCAAAAGAAATTGATCGATGGTCTACTGTCTAATCCTGTTGAAGTTAAAGTTTCTTCAGGAGCTACCACCAATGAAAATATTGAACAACAAACGATTCGTGTTCCAGAGGGACAAGATAAGTTTGAGGTACTAGCAAATCTATTTGCGAACCCAGAGTTGGAGAAGGTGATATTATTCACTGAAACCAAAAGGTTAGCCGATCGTTTAGCTAAAAAGTTAGTGCAGGCTGGTATCAAAGCCGGCCAAATCCACGGAGATAAGTCCCAGAATTTTCGAAATAGAATGATCGAGGAATTCAAAAATGGGGAAATCCGCGTGTTGGTAGCAACTGATGTTGCAGCCAGAGGGATCGATGTAGCTGATGTGAGCCATGTGATCAACTATCAGCTACCGATGACCATGGATGCCTACATCCATCGTATCGGAAGAACTGGCAGAGCCGGTAAAGTAGGTCATGCCATCACATTTGTAAACTAAACTACTTGCATGTCAAAAAATCAAAACACATTTATCAAAAAACAAAAGGCGGAACTTAAAAAGAGAAAGCAAAAAGATAAACTAGAGAAGAAACTAGAGCGAAAAACACAACCTAAAGACGGAAGTCTGGACAATATGATCGCTTATGTGGATGAATTCGGAAACATCTCAGCTACTCCTCCAGAACCACCAGTAGAGAAAAAATTTATTTCAAATCAGTCTAATCAAAATCGAGTAAAAACAAATCAAAATTTCAAAAATCATGAATGAAGGAACAGTAAAATTCTTTAACACAACCAAAGGCTTTGGATTCATTACCCCATC
>JACCEB010220313.1_pt1 | contig 17692 bp, 15 predicted proteins | sample 7454761 | NCBI WGS metagenome assembly JACCEB01 (sample SAMN15323454, study PRJNA562643) | freshwater metagenome | isolation source: river surface water | place: USA:Blue River Watershed | collected 2017-08-18 | reverse complement strand
GATTTGAATAATCATTTTTTTATATTCAAAAAAGTATAAAAATAATGTTTTTTTGTTTATGTATATTAAAAAAAAAGTATAAAAATAATATTTTTGTTTATTTATATTAAAAAAAAGTATAAAAATAATATTTTTTGTTTAATATTGATTTGAATACAAGTTATTAATGACCCGGGACTTTGTCTTGAAGCGATGCTAAAGCATCGCTGTGCGAATACCCCTAAAGGGGTATCCGCCGCCGGGCAGTCCATTGTATTTGACTGCGTATACCCGGATTTAAGGTCGCGGCCGCATGAATAATCAGTTTTTCATAAACCGTGTTTAATTGTTTACCAATAATTTGTTTTTATGAATAATCAGTTATTTTCATTTATCTGTTCTTAATAGCGCGATCTCGCAAGAGATCACCTAGCAAACTTTAGTTTGCCTTTTAAGTCTTTTTACTATAAATTATAATTTATTATTATAATTTTTTTATCTAAAAACAAAATATTAATTTATATCATATACTTCATAATGTCCCATTGGAAAATATTTATTCATCCTTGTCTCTCCACCACCTAACGAATATATATCTTTTATTCTATTTATTATACCCATATGAGATACTAATAATACCGTTTTATCATGATATTTTGGTATTAATTCATCAAAGAACTTTATTATTCTTCTTTGCAAACTCATCTCATTCTCATAAAATTCTATATCACCACCATCACATACCGATTTATAACTCTTATTTATTATTGACCATAATAATGGATATTCAACTTTATATTCACTTATATCATGATAATAATTATCTTTTGTAAACATTAAATTATGTATATACTCATATATACCATACTCAACATTCACCTTTTTATTTGTGTTCCGACAATACGGATATATCGTTTGTAAAGTCCTCAAAAATGGTGATGAAAATATAACATCTATATCATACTTTAATAATTTATATCCTAATAACTCAGCATTCGCCATACCATCCGGTGTTAATGATGAATAAAATAATGGATTCGCCTGATCACGCTCCTCATGTCTTAATAATATTAATCTCATCTCTTAACTATATTCTTATTATTTTTTTTTTATATTCATTTTTTAAGTTTTTTTATATTCATTTTTTTAGATAATTTAGATTTTTTAATTAAAAGGGGTTTAAAAGAGTGAATATTGGAGAGGGGAAAATTATATATTTTAGCTAATTCAATATCATTTTGTATAGCTTTATCTAAAGACACTATCACTATTTTACCATTTTCATTTTCAAATTTAACATATCTTCTTTTATTATGTATTAATGGTTTTTTTATATGTTTAATAACATCACCAACTGTCTCCACTTTTTTATCATTTACCTTTACTATAACATCATTTTTTGAAAAATTATTTAATATAAATGTTGGTGTATTAGGGAATATAAAAGATATTATAACTTTCTTTGAATAAATATGAGAATCTTCAGTATATTTTATTATTAATTCTGGATTTCTTTGTACAATATTTAAAGATAAATTCATAAAGTTCATACCAGCAAAAACAACAAAAGGTACATTTTCAAATAATGGATAATAGAACCGAACAGGTGGTTCATATTCATTTAAAACTAATGTTTTTTTATACTTTTTCTCATTATGATAATATTCAACTGATACTTTAGAATTGTTTGGATAAAAATTAAGAAAAGTATAAATATCCAATTTGGTTTGTAACCAATTAAAATCTATTATACCAAAATTATCTATATTATAACCATCTATTTTAGTTAATATATCACCCTCTTTAATACCTATTTTTTTTAATGGTGAATTTTCATATAATTTAGATATATAAACACCATTTGGTATTATATCACTATCTGATACATAATCTAATAAATTCTTATTTGTATTTGAAAAGGATACAGCTAAAACAGGTCTTCGAATAATTTTTGATAAACCTGGTTTTAACATATTTTTTTGAATAACTTTGAAAAAATCAATTGGTACTGAATAACCAACACCTTCAATATCTTCCGCAACTAATTTTTGACTATTAATACCAATAACTTTATCTTTATGCAATAAACAAGAACCAGATACACCTGGATTAATATTAGCTGTAACTTGAATTAAAGATAATTGAGTACCCGATATAATACCACCAGTATATTTTAAATTATAACTTGAACTACCATTTTCATTAATCATACTAACTGGATAACCAACTGTATAAATCTCATCTCCAATTCTACAGTTTTTAGCTGATCCCAATTCTAAATAATATTTTGATTTATAATCTATTGTTTTTAATAATGCAATATCAAATTTAGGACAAAATGATACTATCTCAACATCTATCTTTTGACTACCTAAAGACGGTATCTCAATATATACATTTTTTGAACTATCAATCACATGAGCACATGTTATTATATGTTGTTTATCTATAAAAAAACCGGAACCATGACCTGAAGATATTTTACCAAATTGATATGGTAAATCCCAATCAATCTCTATATTTTCCACTTTAATACGAACAACAGCTTTTTCAAGTTTTTTTTGAAATTTTTTATCAATCATTATAATTCTCCTATTTTCAATAGATTTTTTTATTTAGAATAACTAAAATAATATTTATTTATTTTTAAGTACTAATAAGAAAAAAAATATATTATTTATTTTTGAGTACTAATAAGAAAAAAAATACATCATTTATAATTAAGGGTTTACATAAATAAAATGCCAGGAGGAATTATGCAATTAATATTTTATGGAGCAGAGGATTTATACTTAACTGGAAATCCTATGATCAGTTTTTTTAGAGCTGTTTACAGACGTTATTCACAATTTGGATCCGAATATATGTCTTTATATTTTGATCCTATACCAACTTTTATACCTTATCGTGAAACTAAAGCAACTTGTAAAATTGATCGCAATGCCGATTGTGTCTTTGATATGTATTTAGTTTATGATTTACCAGCTCTTTTTACCAATAACCAAATACCTGTTGGTTGGGTTGAAGAAGTTGGTACTCGCATTATTAAAGATATAACTATCCGTGCCGATGGTACTCAATTAGATGTTCAACGCGGTGATTTTCTTAAAATCTATACCGATCTCACCTTACCCGTTGATCAAAAAGCTAAATTTATTAGTTTAGTTGGTGGTGAACCCTATATGTTAAATAGTGGTAAAAATCTTATTGATGATATAACTAAACAACAATTAGCTATTCAAGCCAGACGTTTATATATACCTCTTTACTTTTGGTTCTGTCGTAATAGTGGTCTTGCTTTACCACTCGTCGCTACTCAATATAACCAAATCTTTATTGATGTCACTTTTAATCCTCTTAATGAATTAATCCGTATTGGTTCACCCCCTGTATCTCCTAAACGTTTATTTGGTGATTATGAAAATAGTGAACAAAATATATCTATTCGAAACTTCTTATTATATGGTAATACTGAAGGTATTAATGTAAGAGGTGTTATCTTTGATCAAACTAATGTCTTTTATTATTTTACCCAAAATAATTGGCAAAGTAATACCTATTTTTTAGCTAATTATATCTTTTTAGGTGATGATGAAAGAAAAGAATTAGCTATGACTTCAAGAGAATATCTTATACCTCAAATTCAATTCTATCTCTTCCAAGGTTTACGACAAGGACCCAATTATATTGAAATGACTCTCAATCATCCCGTATCCGAAATTATTTGGTATCTAACTCGCGATGATCTCGATCTTTCTAATGATTGGTATAACTTCTCAGGTTATGAAAATCCCGACAGTTTTCAATGGATACAAAATCAATATGGTAATTATATTCTCAATTTTAGTACTAATCCCGCTTTTACCAGTAATGATATACCCAACCTTCAATATATTAATACCCTTTCACCTTATGTTAACTCCGTTAAAGCTGAATCTGTTGATAAAATAACAAATCAAAATTTACAAACTTATTTTGGTAATTATTATCGTATTATGGCTTCTATGAAACCCATTTTTAATAATAATGATAGATTGGAAATTCAAGATGATGGATTCTTTCAAAATTTACAAGTTTATAAATATCATAAAGGTAAAGGCAAACTTGGTCTTTATTGTTTAAGTTTTGCTATTGATCCCGAATCACCCATTCAACCTAGTGGATCTCAAAACTTCTCCCGTTTAGATAATCAAGAACTTCTTATTAATATCGACCAAACTTACCCTATTGAACAACCTTTTAACCTATATCTTTATGCCGTCAACTGGCAAGTTATCAGATGCATGGGTGGTATTATATCTCCCGTTTTCGCTAACTAAATTTATATTTAAAAAAAAATTAAATAAAATATTTAAAAAAGAAAATGGACTTAAAAAAAAGAAAAATAAGTGAGGGTGATATAAGAACGAAGATGAGTTTAATATATATGGATGAGATGGAGAAGTTAAGGATATCATTTAAGGAGTTAAAGATAGATACAGAGAATAATATAAATACAAGAATGGATAATATAGATAGAAGATTAAATAATTTGGATAAAAAGATAGAGGAGATAAGAAGAATAGTACAAAAGGAGGATGAACTTAAAGAATTAAGGGATTTAATAGAGAAAGTATTAATAAAGAATGCGGAAAAAATAGAGAGATTAGAGAATGAAAATGAAGATTTAAAAGTACAATTAAATTTACATAAAGACGAATCGACAGATGAATTACAAAAAGAATCAAAATATGATTTTTATTGTTAAAGAATGAAAATAAAAAAAAATAGATTTATGAAGAAAAAAATCTAAATTAGCATTAAGAGAATGGATCAATTAAATTTCACACCTCAATATGGGATTTCATTAATTATAGTTATATTAGTTATATCATATATCTTAAAAACATCACCACAAATGAATGTATTATTAATAATATTAATTGGTTTATTAGTTGGTTATTTATATTTAGTGATATCAAATTATTTATTTCCAGGATTAACACAAGCATTGATGAATGCAAAGGAGTTTTCAACATACATGGTATTAAATAGATTTGATACAATTGGTTATTTCAGTATTTGGCCTCCAATTTTAATAGTTTTAGTATTATTTATTATATTATTATATAATCGTACTATTTAATAAGACTTAATATATTTTTAAATTATAATTAAATTATAATATAATTTAATGGAAGAAGGTATAAATGAAAATTTTTCTCAAAATATAATATAGAGATAACAAAATGGAAGTTTGTTCAGATAAAATGATTGAATATTATTTATTATATAAAAATCCTTTATATGCTTTTCGTTTACCTATTGCTTTATTAGTTGGTATTATTGCTTATGGTTATTTTTCTATGTTAAAATGGTCAGACAACAGTTATATTAATCAAATATTAGTACCTTTAGCTGCTATATTATTAACAATGGTTATTTTGGATATGATATCAAGAATGTTAATATCAAAAGAAGAAAAGAGAGATATGTTATTAAAATGTAAACAATTTATGGCTCAACCCAGTTTTGATGGAAAATTAGATTTATCTAAAATGTCTGAATATAAAGGTACTATTGAAGGATTTAATACTAAAGAAAATTCACAAGAGAATCCTTTAAATAATATTCAAATACCCAAAGAAAAGATTAATGAATTAAATGATACAACTGTACCTCAAGTTGGTTTACCTATGGATCCTAATTATAATCAATTATTAGTTGATAATAATATGAATTCAACTTTATATACTGATATCCCTCAACCTTTAGAATCTAAAAAATATGATGCTAAATGTATTGAACCAAGTAATTGTTTATCATTATGTTCAGGTTCAGGACAAAATCCTTGTAATTTAATTTCTGCAGTACCAGGTCCTCAATGGTTACCTCAAACAGCTGAAGTTAAACAAAATGAATTAGTTAATAATCAATTTACTCCTTCTTTATGTCAAATTAAGTAAGAAAGTTATTTTATTAAATAAATTGATATCATAGAAAATATCGATATCAATTATAGTATAAATGAAAAATCAAAATATATTTATAACAACAACTATTATTGTTTTTATTTTATTCTTTATATTATTTTTATCAATAAATAAATATCATGAATATTTTTCAATGGAAAATTTTGAAGACTTATCCGGTATTGATCCTAATAAACCCTATTTATTCCCAACAAAAGGTCTCCAAAAATTATGTCAAAGTCAAGGTTATGAACCAGCTTATGGACCTCAATCCTGTTTTAAAGATGGTCAATTTGATCCCTATGCTAATTGTCAATGTGTTGATAAACAAACTGGTTTTTGTACTGTTTGTTATGCTAATATAGAAAAAGATGAACGCACTTCATCTATTATTTATAATGCTAATAAATTTTAATTTAATTGAGTTTCAATTTCACGTTTTAATTTCATTGTAAACTTCTTCTTTTTTTGATTACATCCTTTATTTAATTTCTCTATTTTCATTATATTCTCCAAATCCTCCATATTAATATTATATTTATTCATAAAATCAGTTAATTTTTTATTCATATTTGGTAAATTCTTTGTTGTTTTTGTTCTTTTATTTGTTGTTGTTTGATATTCTTCATCTAAATTTGGTGTATCATCATCTAAATTTTGTGTTTCTTCTTCTATATTCTCTTCTTCTATTTGTTCATTATCTTCATCGTCTTCATTATTTAAACTATCTTTAATATTACCTAAATAATTCGATAATATGTGAATTATATATAAAACTTCGTCAGATTCTAAATTTAGTTTTTGAAAAGATTTTCTAGTATTTTGTACTAATTTTTTATTAACTAACATTTGTGATATTTTATTTAATAAATTTGTGGATTCAACTTTAAATGGTGTTGAATTTAATTTACTAAAGTTATCATTTGGGATACTCATACTATATAAACATGATATATCATGATACTCTTCCCAATCTTGATCTTCAAATATCTTTGTTTGTACTGTATCATGTATACTTAATGATTTTAATACATTATTATATAATGATATTTTTTCATACATATCCACTTTTGAATTCTTTACAACATGTATACTATTATGATAAACTAATAAAGGACTTAATAATACTTCCATTAATAATATTCTTTCATGATCATTAAAATCTAATTTACCACCATATAATAATGTTCCAATACTACCAAATAATGTATCATCATCATCTTTTTTAAATATAATCTTTTTAACATCAATCCACAAAGTTAAATTTATATGAAAAGATGTATTTCTATCAATTTTTAATTTAAATAAACAATAATTTTTAATATTTTCAAATGATATTATTGTTTTTCGAATATCACCATTTACTATATTATAAAACTCTTGTATTACATCATCATCTATTGTAAAATTCTCTTTTTGACCTAAATCTAATATTATATTCTTTATAATATCTATTGTGGGTCTTTGTAAATATATAATCTCTGAATACTTCTTTAATTCCATTAATTTTTTATCATTTGAATCAAAAGATGTACATACTATTGGATTTACTATTTGTATAAATTTTTTATCCGTTGTTTTCTTCTTTTGTGTCTTCTTCTTCTTTTTTGAATTTAATGTTTCCAAATAACCCTCATATTTTACATTTGCTTTTAATAAATCTAAAAAATCAGAATATCCTCCCTTATCTCCCGTACCAAATAAACCATCTATTTCATCTAATAATAATCCAAATGGTGCATTATCTTCTTCCATCATTTCAAATACATTTCTATAAGTTAATGATTTTTCTAATAAATCAGATATTTTTGAATTTCTATTTTCAGATGAATTATATTCTATTTTTCTATAACCATACTCTTGTAAAACAACTTCACCTATCTTTGTTTTACCTATACCCGATGGACCTATTATTAATAATACTTTTTTACTATTATGTGGATTTTCTTTAAATTTAACAATCCAATCTTTAACTTGTTGGATCTCATTCGGAAAAGATATAAAATCATCCAACCTTGTCGGTGAATATTTAGATATCCATGAATAATTACTCATTATTTTTATATAACAAATTATTAATTTTATATATTTATTAAAATTATTTTATATTCTAAAAAAAAAGAATTTAAGAAGTATAATTTTGTTCACATATATTTTGAACACCTAACCATACAGCTTTATTACCTGTTACACCACCACATTGATTAACCCATTCACAACGGGTTTTAGCATTAGTATCTGTTGTTTTTTTATCATTTAAAAATTGTTGTTTTTCATAATCTGTCATAGTTGACCAATCTTTACCACTTTCCAAAGCTGCAAATACAACAGCTTTATTACTATTCATATTCAAACATTTACTTGAATTAGTTGAATTAATAGGTACATTAAAAGTATTTTCACACATATAATTACCATTTGCATCATTACCAGTATAAGTAAAATAATCAGGACATTTAATACCGGTTGTATTCATATAAGTAAGAGGTGGTCTAATTTCAGCTTTAATTTGTTCTTGAGTATAAGTATTATAATAGTCCCAAACATAGGTGACAGCATAATAAACGAATATAATAATTGCGATAAGTGCTATAATTTGGATTAGAGCTTGCATCTTTTCTATAAATTTAAAAGATATTATTTTAAATAATAACTTGAAAATATAATATAAAAAATATTATTTTTAATAATAATTTGAAAACATAAGATTAAAAAGTTGTTGTGACTGCTCTTAAAGAACGAGATCCTTTAGATGAAAGATTGCGTGGTAAATCAATTGGCATAGGCATATATTGAATTTCACTTAAATAACCCATATATTGTTCAACTTCGGGTATAATTTGTTCAACACACCAATCAACAACTAAACCATTTAAATATTTAATTTGTTCACTGATTTTATTAGGTAAATTAGGTGAGTGTTGTAAATAGATAGAACGCATAATAATTTCTAAATTAACATCAGATTGGCGATCGATAACATATTTCTTATTACTTTGAATATAGACTTTATAACGGATTCCATCTTGTATTAAATCAAGATTTTGTCTTGAAAAGAAAACATGACTTAATTTGGATGATTCTTGAATACCATATAAAGCTTCAACTTGAAAGTTCTGTTTAGTACCATCTTTTGTATATTGTTCAAATAAATCTAAATCTTTAATATTATTATTATTATAATTCACTAAACGACCATTTTGAAATTGATTTATAGCATATTTAGTATCAGCTGGGGATTGATATTGAACACTTACTTCATTTGGATTTGGTATTGATGACATATTATCTCTATTATTATTTTATAGAAAAAAATAATAATTAATTTACTAAAAAAATATATTTAATTTTATTAATAATTTCTATATCCTTGTGTCACAACTGTATCTCTCTTAGTATCTATTAATGTCTCCTTTAATAATTCTATAACCTCTATTATCTCTATTGTAAAACTAAAATCACGACCTAATGGATATACCATCATATTTGGATCTAATATTTGTATCTCTATCCCTTGAAGTTCATCTATTGGTTTATTATATAATTTTGCAAAATTACTATTTACAAATAAATTCGGTTCTATATTATTCGGTATTGATGATATTATTATTTTACCAAATATATTTGAATAATCTTTTGTTTTAGCTCCTTCTGTTCTTATTGTTTGTGATGGTAAACAAGTATAATCACCACCAATTGTTGTTTGAAAATATGGGTCTGTTACATAATTTTGATTTAATTGTAAATTTTGATTATCAATAGCTATTTGCATATTCGTATATGTCACTGGTTGTGTTGTTGGTGATATTTTTATAAATAAAAAGTTATTTGATACAAAATAATATTCTCCATTATATAATTGTAAATTTAATCGATTAACTGGTGATCTATATATAAATGTTATAGCATTTTGTTTTAATATATCTATATTCTTCTGCACTTCAACTCCTGATATATTTGAATGAACAAAACTAAAAGTTGGTTTGTCCGATAATACCGCTGTTTGTGTACTATCATTTGGGATCGGCCATGCTAATATTTCTAATATTGATCTTTTCTTTACATTTTCTGTATCAAATTCAAAATCTATAAAATTACCATTATTTAAATCAAATATAAATCTCATTAATAATGATCGACCTAATAATGGTGATGTTTTATTCTCAAAATTTTGCATATAATATCCATTACTTACTTGACCATTTAATAATGATTGAGCTAAAGATGGATTATAAATATTTGTTGAAGTTGTTGTGGGTCTTACTATCCAACCTCCATTAGGTACATCTCTTCTACCATTAATATTACCTGTTGAAAATTTTAAAGCAAATCTTAAATATTGATGTTTTCTACCATTAATATCAGTAAATTCAATTGTATCATATAATTTATAAGTTGATGTTGAATTTAATTGTGATTCTGTATATCCATTATTTGTATATATTTGTAAATCATAAAATTCTGTATAATTCAAATAATCTCCTGGTATACCACCCACATCACCCGTTAAATGTGTAAATACTAATGGAAAAGCACATTCATTAACTGTCCACCAATTAGATGTTGAATATTTCTGTTTTTTAACTGTTACATAAATATATTTATTATCAAAAGTTGATGTTGTTGATGATATATAGGGATAAAAAACATCTTCTGTTGGTAAATCAGCTGCTTCTGTCATTGAATCAAATGTTTGAATTGCCACAACTTCCACTTCTTCCATACGATTTACAGCAAATACTGTATTTCTTGTTGGATTAATAGAAAATCGCATTAAAGTGGGTGTATTAATTCCTTCTTTATTTGAATAATATGGATCTTCAAAAGCATATACCCAAGGTTCAGGATCATTATTAATAGGACTATTACGTTTTTTTTCTAATTCTAAATAATTCAAATAAGAACAACCATGAACAATTTGAGCACAAGAATCAAAAATTTGTTTTTCTAATGTTTTTGTATTATAAAAACCTTCTGGTATAAATGTTTGATAAACTAATTGATTTGAACCACTTGATGGTATATCAGCAGCTGCTAAATATAAAGATGAATATAAAATAATTTGAGATTGAATAGGGACTGGTATAATATTTGCATCAACTAATTCAGAGATAATTAATGATTTACTTCCATATTGCCAAGATAAAGCATTATTATAATTATTAACAGGTGCATAAAAATTAGGAAAACATATATCAGTTATTCTAATCTCTTGAACATTCGTATATGTTTTATTAAAAGGTATTTGAAAATTATTTGGATATAAATATTGTGTTTTATTTCTATCATTTGAATTAATACTTATTTTAGTTAATCTCTCTTTTCTATATCTTGATGATACTATATCATTTGTATATTCATCAAATAATGGATAATGATTCTTTTTTAAATTAGGTGGCCATGGTTCTTGTCTTGTTTTATTTAAATTAAAACCATCACTCTCCTTATTATCATTCTTTATATATTCATTTGATTCTAATTGTCTTGATCCAATATATTCTCTAAATCTACCATAATTCTTTCGTGAACTCTCTAAATTAGATGCTGTTATAACATCTGTACTTTCAAATGTATTTGTAAATAATAAATCTTGTGTATTCATCTTCCTATTTTTTTATTCCATTTTTCTTTAAATCAAATATTATATATTATTTTTAAATTTATATTCAATTCATTCAACTTTCTATTCCAAGTCTTTAAGTCCCGTTTCATTAATAACAGTTTATGAAAATAACTGATTATTCATATAAAAAATTATTGGTAAACAATCAAAACGGTTCATGAAAAACTGATTATTCATGGGCGGGCAAGATCCGCGTGTACGCGGTAAATTAGACCGGTGTCCCGAGTCATTAAGTCCCGAGTTATTAATAACGGTTTATGAAAATAACTGATTATTCTTTCAGAAAACTAGTTATTCATGGGCGGTCAGGATCTGCGTGTAAGCGGTCAATTAGACCGGTGTCCCGAGTCATTAATAACGGTTTATGAAAATAAATGATTTGATGTCACTTAATATATTTTATTTGTATTTTTATAAATATAATTTGATTATATTTATTTTATGAATTATTTAAAAAAATTTATTTTAATTATTTATTTACCAAAAAGATTTATACTGTTTTCATCTTTTTAGCGACTGTTCTTCTAACTGGTGCTTTCTTAGTACCATTCTTACTATTATTCTTTTTATCCTTCTCTGTACTCTCTAAGATATTCTCTTCAAATAATCTCATCTTCTCATCATACTTCTCTAATAATTTATTCAAATCAATCTTCCATAAATCCTTCTCTGATTTACTCTCTAAATCATTTACTTCAGCTAATTTATTCTCATGAAGTCTCTTTAATTCTTCAATCTTCTTTTTCGTTAAAGATCTAATTTGCATCGATAAAAGATATTGATAACTCATATTACTCTCATCTTCATCACCCGATTCATTTGAACCAAACTTAGGATAACCCCTTGATACCAATTGTTCCTCTATCTCTTCATCCTCCTTTTGCATTATATCTATATCACCCGATATAAACTCCTCTATGAATTTTACTTTTGCTGCATATATATCCAATTCCCTTCTTAATACCCTCAATAAATACTCTTTTCTTTTTACATAATATGCTAAACGTATTAAATAAAACTCCCTCAATATCTCATCAACTGAATCATATTTTGTTATAACACCTCGACTATTATACAAATGCATATTACTATAATTTGTATATGATGAATCTGTTAATTTCAACTCCTTCTCTATATTATTATTCTTTAATAACTCCTGTAAAACACCCTTCTTAAATTGTATTGTCATATCAACCTTTCTTGTTGTTGAATCATTCTTTATATTCGATATTACATACTTTCTTGGTTTACCCTTATCATCCTTATCATTCATCATTGTTTCTAAAAAGGTCTTGTATGGTGATGTCCATCTTCCTATTGGAAGTTCTGTGATTCTTATTGTTGTATCATTTATAACTTCATATATACCCTTATTTATATATGCATCTGAATCTTCTTTCGCCACAACCTCACCATCAAATCCCCTAAACCATGGTTTCATCTCCTCTAATTCATTTCTATCCATCAAATTTATTAAATTTCGAATTATTACCCTTGGATCATGTGGTGGGATCTCAGAACTATATCCTGTACCTATACCACTTGTACCATTCACTAATACCATTGGGATTATTGGTACATAATACTCTGGTTCAACTTTAACTCCATCCGTTTCATTATACTTTAATAATGGATCATCTAATGGATTAAATATCAATTGTGTTACATCATCCAATCTTGTAAATATATATCTTGGTGATGCTGCATCAGTTCCTCCAATTAATCTGCTGCCAAATTGACCAGCTGGTACTAATAATTCAATGTTATTAGAACCAACAAAATCTTGTGCCATACCAATAATACCTCCATATAAAGAAGATTCACCATGATGATAATCTGTCATTTCACTTACTGAACCACCTAATTGTGATACTTTAATCTCCTTTTTAAGATTTCTCTTTAAACATGTATATAAGATCTTTCTTAACGACGGTTTTAAACCATCACACATACTTGCTATCGATCTTTCACAATCATAATTTGAAAAATGTTTCAAATCTCTATGTATAAAATCTGAATATTTAACACGTTTTTGAGTTTGTTCTATTATCTCCGATCTATCATATGTCCCTAACCATGTCTTTCTATCATCCTTTCTATCTTCAACAAATGCCAATTCTAAACTATTAAATGACTCTGTACATTGATTTGTATATTGGTCTTCTTCTGTATTTATTTGAACATTTGTACCATCAATTGGTGGACTTTGGGGTTCAACATCCGCTAATACATAATCTATCTTTACCATCTCAAAATTATTAAAATACTCCTTCGCCTCTTCTGCTGTACTTGTACCCAAACCCTTATAATATTTAACATCCCAATTTTTAATATTTGTCATTGTCTGTTTCCATTGTTCATACTCTGTTAAAGTATAAAATTGACGAACTTCTTTATTCTTCTTTACCTTTATAATTGGTGTTGCTAATGATATAATAAAACCATCTATTTGTAAAAGTTCAGGCCAAAAATATGCAAAAAGATTTATTACTAAACCCTTTATATGTGAACCATCATAATCACTATCTGTAAATAACATGATTCTACCATATCTCATATTCTGTAAAGTCTCCTCCTTTGATACCTTCTTACTATGATACTTTAATCCCAATATCTTTACCAAATTATTTATCTCCTCATTCTTACTCACCGATACATCATTCTTTCCTCTTACATTCATTAATTTACCCTTTAATGGAAAAACACCAAAATAATCTCTTCCTATTACACTCAATCCTGCCACTGCTAATGCTTTAGCTGAATCTCCCTCCGTCAATATTAATGTACACTTTAATGATTCATCTGTCCCCGCTTTATTTGCATCATCCAATTTATCTATACCCGTCAATCTTGATGTCTTCTTTCCTGCTGATGACTTCTGAAGTTCTAAACTATCCTTATAGTTTGATAACTTCATCGCTCTATCTATTAAACTCGTCTTCATCAACTTCTCTATAAACTTCTCCGATGGATCATATTTACTACCAAACTTTGTTGCCGGTGTGATTAAACACTCCTTGATTTGACTATCAAATGATGGATTCTCAACTATCGATCTTATAAATATAAACATATTATTCTTTAAATCAGCCTGTTTTATATCCATCTTCTTTCTTTTAACACCCTTCGATGCTGCTATATCTTTTATCTCCTTTGTTATCGAATTTACAACATTATCAACATGACGTCCACCCTTTACTGTACATATACCATTCACAAATGACATCTGATCAAACTTTAATTCTGGATTTACTGCCACAACAACCTCCCACCTATCATTACCCTCATCATACACCTTCTCAACTGAATCCTCCAAATAATAATTTACATACTTGTCTAAGGTTTTACATTCTATCTTATTTTCATTCAAAAATACTGTTAATGTTTTACCCGTACACGCTGTTGTATCTATTACTCTCTTCTTCATTAATTGTACTGTACCTTCATTCATTTTTTGTAAATTAAATCTTTGTAAATCTGGTGAAAAATCAATTTTTGTATATGGTTTTCCTGTAAATTTACTTATTGATGCTTGACCCTTCTCCTTCAAATTATTTCTAAACTCCTGAATATATTTTAATTTTCTTACTGAATCAACTGTTTCTATACGCATATATGTGGAGAAAAGTCCGCATAATTTGCTACCTAGACCATTTTTTCCACCAGTTATCTTCTTCTCATCCTTATCATAATTTGATGAACTTCTTAAATTACCTAATAAAAGTTCTGGTATATACATATTATAATCTTGATGAACAACAACTGGTATACCCTCGCCATCATTCATTACTGATATCATATTCGTCTCTGGATCGATATTTACTTTAATCTTAGTCACTTTGTTTACATAATTATCATCATTCTGTGTTCTAGTATATTGATCAATTGCATTCACCAAAACTTCATCAAATATTTTATATAAACCAGGGATATATTGTACACTTTTAAATGTCATTTTTTGATCTGTCTCATCTAAAGTCCACATATCAGCTTGTGTTAATTCAATTGAACCTATATATGTATCCGGTAAATCAATTATATGATCGATATCAGACTTCATCTGATATGTCTCCTCAATTGTTTTAACAGCTTTTGTATTCTTTTTAGCACTCATTCTTTTTTATTTCGATCTAATCTATTCCTATTCTATTTATTTTAAACCAAATTTTAATTTTAAAAAATTATAAAATCATTTTTTTTTTCATTTTAAAAAAAGAATTCAATTTAAAAAAAATAAATAAAAATTAGGCTTTAGTGAGACGAAGAACAAAGTTAATAGGTTTGCGTATAAGATTGATAAGAGCTATAACGAGTTTCATAAGATTCGTTGTTGTATAAACTGAGAATTTGAATATTTTAAGCATATTACGAATATGTTTAGCGATGACCATAAATATATTACCAATTTTAACATAAATTTCAAAGAGTTTACTAGCTACAACTGATAGATCTTTAAATGCTTGTTGTTGAATATTAGCTATAACAACTCTAAATTTATTCATTTGACCGTCAATTAGACCAAAACTCTGATTCATTAGATTCATGTTATTGACATGATCTGACATACCCGCATTAAACATAGAATTAAATTGGGCAGATTTACATTCATTTGCAGTTAATTCAGCATTACCAGGTGCTACACCAATCATTTGAAGGAAGGGTGCTAAAGGTGAACATTTAAGTTTGTCCCAATTAGAATTTATAAAGTTTCGATTTTGTGAAGATATTAAGGCTCCCATATTATAACCTCTCTAATTGTATTTTATAAAAAAAAATAATCAATTATATTCAATCTGCGCTTATTTAATAATTTAAAATAATTTATTTGTTATAGAAAAATATCAAATGAGTTCAAATGAAGTTCCCGAGATTCTTAAAGAAAAATCATCACGTTTATTCTTTTTAAAAGCCATCTTATTAGGTATTCAATATAGTGAATCTGGTAAAGGTCATATTTATAAAAAAACTCTTAATGATGAGATTAATAAATTAGAAGATAGAGTTATTCCTGATAATGATGAATCACCTAATAAAAAGATTAATTTACAAGAATTTCAACAAAAAACTGAATCAACTATAACTCAATATGAAAATATTTTACATAATTTAGATGTTCAAAGAGTCAATTTATCTAGTCAAATGGCCAATATATCTTCCAACAACTATTCTAAAACTCTCTCTTTCCAACAAAACCAACAAAATATCGCCAAAATAACAAAATTAAGAACTTCTATCTTAATCATTAACAAAGAGATCGAAAAATATACTCTTTTATTAAATAATCTTAAAAGATTACAATCAAACCCACATATTAGTACTCAAGAACCTATTATGAAGAAAAATAATAATCAAAATTACGTTAATCCTTATTCCAATCAAAGAACTAATCCTGTTGTTGAAAATAAAAGAATACATCAAACAACCAATATTAATCAAAACCCATTTGAAGATGATAACATAAATAATAATGATTCCGATTCTGATAAATTCTTAAAAGAATTACAAAAAACATTTGGTTCTTTATCATCCCTTCTTTCAAATTAATCTTCGTATAGTTTTATAAAAAAAAGAAAATCACTAAAAATTAGATAAATGAAAGATGTCTGCAAATGAACTTCAAATAGAAAGATATAGTAAAAGTTTTGAAAATTATACTAAATATTATGATATTTTATCTTTAATTGATAAAATGAATAATGAACAAAAAGAAAAATACAAAGAATGTCAACGTTTATTAAAAGAACTTAAACATAATATGAACGAAGAATTATATCAATCTCATCTTCAATTTATTATTAATATGATCCTTAATAACTCTGATTTTAATCCACAACAAATTATTAACGAATCTCTTTTGTTTCATACTAAATTTAAATGCATTTATTGCTGCATTCCTTTTTAAATTTTTTTATAAATATTTTCATTTAAATGAAAGTATTATTATTACGAAAAGTGGTCACAGTGGGACTCGAACCCACGATCTTTTGCTCATAAGACAAATATAATAATTTAAAGTCATTTAAATATTATTAGTTTTCATTGTTTTCAATATTAATATCTTTAATATTTTCAACAAAATAATCATTTTTAAAAATATCATTTTCTTCCTCTAAAAATTTTTTATAGTTATTGATATAAT
>JACCEB011190649.1_pt1 | contig 17701 bp, 14 predicted proteins | sample 7454761 | NCBI WGS metagenome assembly JACCEB01 (sample SAMN15323454, study PRJNA562643) | freshwater metagenome | isolation source: river surface water | place: USA:Blue River Watershed | collected 2017-08-18 | reverse complement strand
GCCGGATGGATAGCTACGTGGAACTGTTCCAGAGTTTGGGTGGATCGAAGGTGATGATTGCCAAGGGGAACCGGAGTCCGCAGGTGACAGAAGCTTGTCGGAAGCACGGGGGATTTTATTTGGGTTCAATTGGGGGGCCTGCGGCGATTTTGGCTCAGAACAACATTCGGAAGGTGGATGTTTTGGAGTATCCGGAGCTCGGGATGGAGGCGGTTTGGCGGATTGATGTGGAGGATTTCCCGGCGTTCATCTTGGTTGACGACAAGGGGAACGACTTTTTCCAACAGATTAAGGGCGGGTGCGGCTCGTGTTCTGCGTGAAGCGGTGAGGGTGCTGCCTGCCGCATTGAATCAGATGAGGCGGGCGCCTTCTGTTCGAGGGGCGTCGGTGCTTTGGGATTCCTTTTTGTGTGGCGTTTCGCACGCGTGGCTAGAAACCGCAAACACATCGCTCCTTGGCAGGTCGTATCTAAGTGACAGCATAGAACCCATTGGCGAAATCGGTCTTTTCTCTTCTTCCCCATGAACTTTAGAACCCTTGTGCTCGCGATGATGAGCGCGCTTGTGATGCTCCCAAAGGCGGGCGTCGCTGAAGGCAAAGTGCAGTTTAATCGGGATGTGCGCCCGATTCTTTCGGATACGTGTTTTCATTGTCATGGGCCGGATGAAAAGGAGCGCAAGGCGGGGCTGCGTTTGGATGTGCGAGATGAGGCGTTAAAACCGGCTAAATCTGGTGCAGTGGCGATTGTTCCGGGGCAACCGGACAAGAGCGAGTTGGTGGCGCGCATCTTGACGACGGACGGAGACGATCTGATGCCTCCGGCAAAGCTTCACAAGCCGCTTGCTCCTGCGCAGAAAGCATTGCTGAGGCAGTGGATTGCGGAGGGCGCGGAGTATCAGGGACATTGGGCGTTTATCAAGCCGGAGCGCGTTGAGCCACCGATCAAGACGGCGAACCCCATTGATGGATTTGTCCGGAGCCGGCTGGTAGCGGCAGGACTGCAGCCAGCTGCGGAGGCGTCGCGGGAGGCGTTAATCCGGCGGGTGACGTTGGATTTGACGGGACTGCCCCCGACGGCGGCGGAGGTGGAGGCGTTTTTGAAGGACGAGGGGCAGGGTGCGTATGAGCGGGTGGTGGACCGGTTACTGGCTTCGCCGCGGTATGGTGAGCATATGGCGGCTCCGTGGATGGATTTAGCTCGGTACGCGGACAGCAATGGGTTCCAGAGTGATACGAGCCGCGAGATGTGGCATTGGCGGGATTGGTTGATTGGCGCATTCAATCGGAATCTGCCGTTCGACCAGTTTACGGTGGAGCAGTTGGCGGGTGATTTGATTCCTGAGGCGAAACCGGATCAGGTTCTTGCGACGGGGTTTAATCGCAACCATCGGTTGAACGGCGAGGGGGGTCGCATTCAGGAGGAATGGTTTGCAGAGACGGTGATTGACCGCGTGGAAACGACGGGGCTGACCTGGATGGCGTTGACGTTGAACTGTTGTCGTTGTCATGACCACAAGTACGACCCCATCAGTCAGAAGGAGTTCTATCAGATGTTCGCGTACTTTAACTCGTGTGACGAAACGGGGGTGCTGGGGGAGTTCGGGGGATCTGGGGCGACGCGGAAAGGGGGGAACACGCGCCCGGTCATTTTCCTGCCTACGGAAGAAGACAAGGCTCGGATTGGGGCTTTGGAGGCGCAAATCGCCTCCGCTCAAAAAGCGATGGACGAAGGGCGTAAGGGTTTAGGGGCAGCGGTTTCGGAGTGGGAGAAAGGGTTCACCGTAGCGGCGGCGGGGCTGGAATCGCCGTGGGAATTGGTACAGGGAGTGACGGCTCGGAGCCTGGGCGGGGCGGTGTTGAGCTCCCAGTCAGATGGCAGCTTTCTGGCGTCTGGCAAAAACGCGCCGTCCGACACGTATGAGGTTGCATTCAAACCCGGAGCGGGGCCGTTTACGGGATTGATGCTCGAAGTTTTTCCGGACGCGTCTTTGCCGAACCAGAGTCTGGGAAGAGGGAGTAACGGCAACTTTGTTCTGACGGGTGTGGAGGTGGATATTCGCGTGCCTGGGGCGGACGAAGTTCGATCGGTGGCATTGACGCGTGCGGAGGCGGATTTCGAGCAGAAGGGGTATGAGGTGGCGAAGATTGTTGAGTCTCAGGCGAAGGTGGAGAAGGGGCGGCGCGCGAAGCAGCAGGGAGCGGCGAAGGCGGGTTGGGCGGTTGAGGGAAATGCGGCGGACAAGCGTTTGGCCCGCAAAGCGTTGTTTATCTGTGAGCCGACAGATCTTCCGGAGGGCGCGCAGGTGACGGTGCGGTTGGTGCATCGGTCTCCGTTTGGCGACCACAACATCGGGCGATTCCGGCTTCAAATGACGAGCCAGCCCTCGGCGACGGTGAAGTTACAGGGCGGAGGAGTTCCGGCGGCGCTGCGAGCAGCTCTCGCGGTGGAATCGGCGAAACGAAATGCGGCGCAACGAAAAGAGATTGAGTCGTTCTACCTTGCGAATGTGGACAATCCGGTGAAGCGGAATGAGGCATTGTTGGCTGATTTACGCAAAAAGCTGGCGGCGGCGGTGGACACTCAGCCGAACGCGATGGTGATGAAAGAGGCGGCTCAACCGCGAGCGGCGTTTGTTTTGAAACGGGGCGAGTATGACAAGCCGAGCGACGAGGTGTCGCGAGCTTTACCGGCGGTGTTGCCGCGTCTTCCGGAGGGTGCTCCCAATAATCGGCTGGGTTTTGCGAAGTGGTTAGTCTCTGGGGAGCACCCGTTGACGGCCCGTGTTTGGGTAAACCGCGCGTGGGAGCGTTTTTTTGGAACGGGCATCGTGAAAACCACGGAGAACTTTGGATCTCAGGCGGAGTGGCCCTCGCACCCTGAGCTACTTGACTGGCTTGCGACGGAGTTTGTTCGGCTAGGTTGGGACATGAAGGCCATGCAGCGGTTGATGCTGACCAGCGAGACGTACCGCCAGTCGTCACAGGTCATGCCGGAGCACATGGCGAAGGATCCTGAGAATCGGTTGCTGGCGCGAATGCCTCGGCTTCGTCTCTCGGCGGAGGGGGTGCGTGATCAGGCATTGGCGTTGAGTGGTTTGCTGGTGGAAAAAGTGGGAGGACCGAGTGTTCATCCATATATGCCGGAGGCGGTTTGGGATGAGACGAGCAAGTACGGGAATATGCGGAACTACAAAGCGGATACCGGTGAAAACCTTTATCGACGAACGCTGTATACGATTTGGAAGCGCACTGCTGCACCGCCGTCGATGTTGTTATTCGACAGCCCGAATCGCGAAATTTGCACGGTGAAACGCAGTCGATCCAACACGCCTACGCAGGCGTTGGCCCTCATGAACGAGGTGACGTATGTGGAGGCGGCACGAAAGTTGGCCGAGGGCATGATGACGGAGGGTGGTGCGACGCCGGCGGAGCGGGTGGATTGGGCTTTCCGTCGCGTGGTGGGGCGTGCTCCGGATGTGTTTGAGCGGGAGTCTTTGACGAAGCGGTTGCTTGCGCGGTTGGAAAAAATGAAGGGTGAAACGGAGAAAGCGTCGCAGTTGGTGGGAGTTGGTGCCTCCAAGCCCTCTGAAAAACTTCGTGCTGAAGAGTTGGCGGCCTACACGGTGACCGCGAATGTTCTCTTGAATCTCGATGAAACGGTGACTCGTCCTTAAGCTATGAACTGCAACGACTACGAATTTTTGATGCTAGACGCCGCCGCACGGCGTGAGGTGAGCCGGCGCACATTTCTTCGAAACTCGGGAGGGGGGATTGGGCTGGCTGCGTTGGGGGGGCTTCTGGGCACGGGTGCGCAGGGTGCCGCGACGATGTTGCCGGGGTTTCCTCATCACCCTCCGCGCGCGAAGCGAATCATTTACCTCTTTCAGAGTGGAGCCCCCTCGCAGATGGATTTGTTTGATCCGAAGCCCCAGATGCAGGCCCAACGGGGGAAGGATTTGCCAGAGTCGATTCGGAAGGGGCAGCGGTTAACCACCATGACCTCGGGGCAGAAGAACTTTCCGATTGCGCCGAGTCTTTTCAAGTTTTCGCAGCACGGCCAATCTGGAGCGTGGTTTAGCGAGGTCATGCCGCACATGGCAGGGATTGCGGATGAGTGGTGCGTGGTGCGTTCGATGCATACCGAAGCGATCAATCACGATCCCGCGATCACTTTCATGCAGACGGGTTCGCAGTTGGCGGGACGTCCGAGCATTGGTGCGTGGATGGCGTATGGGTTGGGAAGCGAGAATGCAGACCTTCCTTCGTATGTGGTATTAACGAGTTTTGGGACGGGGCGTCGAGATGATCAGCCGCTGTACGATCGATTGTGGAGTGCGGGTTTTTTACCGGCGAAGTATCAAGGCGTGAAGTTTCGCAACAAGGGGGAACCAGTGTTGTACCTTGGCAATCCGCCGGGGATGGATCGCGAGATGCGGCGTGATTCCTTGGATGAGTTGGCGGAGTTGAATCGACACCGGCATGCGGCGGTGGGCGATCCTGAGATTCAGACGCGGATTGCGCAGTACGAGTTGGCGTTCCGGATGCAGACGAGCGTGCCCGATTTGACCGATATTTCGAAGGAACCGGAGAGCGTGTTGGAGAGTTACGGGCCGGAGGTGCGTACGCCCGGCACGTATGCGTCAAACTGCCTGCTGGCCAGACGTTTGGCCGAGCGAGACGTGCGTTTCATCCAGCTCTTTCACATGGGTTGGGATCATCATGGAGGGTTGCCGCCGGCGGTGCGGGGTCAGTGCAAGGATACGGATCAGCCGACGGCAGCGCTGATTCGCGACTTGAAGCAACGCGGGTTGTTGGACGAGACGCTGATTGTTTGGGGGGGCGAGTTTGGACGGACCATCTATTCGCAGGGGGCGATTACGGAGACGAGTTACGGACGGGATCATCATCCGCGCTGTTTCACGGTGTTGATGGCGGGAGCGGGGGTGAAGAAAGGGCTGACGTATGGGGCGACAGATGATTTTTGTTACAACATCACGGAGAATCCGGTGCACGTTCACGATTTGAACGCGACGATGATGCAACTGATGGGGGTGGATCACACGCGGTTGACCTACCGTTATCAGGGGCGTGATTTTCGGTTAACAGACATTCACGGGAATGTGGTGAAGGATATTCTTGCGTGAGTGTCTCTCGCCGCAGGGTTAGGAGACAAAAAAGGCGGAGCCTGAGGCCCCGCCTTTTTTGTGAGATCTGGATTACTTGAGCAGTCCCCTCAAGGCGAGGTTGTTGAGGCGGCGCGCAACGTCGACCAACCCGTCGACGGTTACTTGGCTGTACGAGCGGCCATCGCGCGTGTCGAGGCCGTGACCGGAATCAAGTTGGCGAAGTGGTGCGAGCGCGGGATCTTCGTGGTGAAAAACTTCAACAAAAACGTGACGAAGTTTTCCGGTTTTGGCGGCGGCGGTCAGGAGGTTGCCAATCCATCCGTCGTCGGTGCTGAGACAACCGCGCGTGGTCTTTGCGGACGCATGAAAGATTCCGAGTTCGTCGTTCGCAGCGAGTTCTGCGATGAGATCGGCATTTTCGATGATGGAGAGGCCAGAATCGCCGCAGTGGGCTGCGTCCACGAGCAGCTTGAAAAACTTTTTACCGAGGGCCGCATTGGCTGCTTTCACGAAGGCACCGCCCCTCGCGACGCTGGTAAACGTCTTGAATTCGCCGGGTCTCAAGAACTCGATGTGCCAGTTTTCAACGCACGAGCCTTCAAGTCCGGCTTCGCGGTAAGCGCGGAGGTGGACCTTTACGTTTTGTGCAACGGCCGCGTCGAAATCGGCTCCATTCCGAGGTGCATCGCCGTTCATCCATTCTTCGATGGAGGTGGAGGAGAGGTGTCGAATGCCGTGTGCGACGGTGGCTTTGAGGCTTGCCACGAGTTGGGAAACGACCGCGTCTTCGTCAGCTGGATTCATGGGGTTGGCACCGCCAACCATGAGGATGAAATGAATGTCGAGTTGGAGTGCTTTGAGTCCGGCGATGAGTTCCGCGACATCGCCAGCGTGGGCGGACGCGAAGAAAGGAATCTGCACGCAGGCGGGTTTGACGGGCGACGTGGTCACGATTTCCTGCATTCCTGCGACGGTTGTGAGGGTGCCGTCTGCGTTGCGGGGGAGGCGACCTTCGGCGTCAGGAACAAGGCTTCCGACGAATTTGAGGTGGGTTGGTACGACGCCGAGTTCGACGCGTGGCTTGATTTGGATGGAGGCGGACATAACGGGGAACGCTGGGTTTATATTTCGAGGGGGATGCGATGCATCGCGGGAAGAGGGTTTCGTGGAGGGAAAGTGTTTTCAACTCAAATGGCTTGGGAAACGAGGGACCGCCGGGGACGGGCTTGCAACTTGCTCGGCTAAGACGGTGGTTTTCAGTGTGATGTTTTCAACACTTGGAGGTCCGAGCGTGCATCAGTGAGATTCCGAAAGCCGCCTGTTTTATGAAACGTTCTCTGGTTGCTATCTGCGGACTTCCGCTCGTGTTGATATCGTCTCGTGCTGATGTGACGGTTGTTCAGACGTTGGATTCAGCCATGATGAAGGGTGAGATGGTGATGAAGGTGAAGGGAGATAAGGCGAGGACGGACATGCCTGCGGGAATGATGGGAAACATGACGGTCTTGATGGATGTGAAGGCGGGTGAGTCGATCACGCTGATGCACGGGCCCAAGATGATGCTGAGGATGAAGACGGGCGACGCCATGGCGGCGGCGGCAGCCGCTGTGGACGCCACGAAAATCCAAAAACCGAAGGCGACAGGGCAGACGGAGAAGGTCGGGGCGTGGGATGCGGAAGTCTTTGAAGCGGAGACGGGGATGGGGCCTGCGCGGATGTGGGTTGCGAAAGATTTTCCGAACTATGCGGCGGTTCAGAAGGAGCTTAAGCGGATTTCTGATGCGACGACGAAGGGTAAGACGTTTGATCCTTCGAATTTCGACATGGGTGGGATGGTGGTGAAGTCGGAGATGAGTTCGCCGGTGGGTAAAATCATTTCGACGTTAGTGCGCGTTGACACGAAAAGCTTGGACGCCAGGGAGTTCGAAGTGCCGCAGGGGTACACGGAGCAGAAAATGCCCGCGATTCCGGGATTAAAGAGCAATCCGTGAGTGGGGCACAGAGCGGAGCAGATGTGGAGGAACCGGATAGCGGTCTCTCCGGTCTGCATTGTGATGCAATTGACTTGCAATAGAGGCGTGGTTAAAAGGAGGGATGTTTCCGGTACGATTGCGTTCGCTTTGGCTGGGTATCTTTGGGTTGATTTTGACCTGCATGGCGCGGGGTGAGGTGGTGGTGTCATCTTTTTCGACGATTTTGACGGAGATTGCGCGTGAGGTTGGTGGGCCTGGGGTTCGGGTGATTGAGCATGTGAAGCCGGGGCAGGATCCTCATGACTTCGAGCCGCGGCCTGGGGATTTGAAACAGGTCTCTCGCGCATCGGTGGTGCTGCTTTCGGCGAAACACATGGAGGGGTACGTGGGAAAGTTGCGCGAGGTGGTTGGGCCGGCGACGGAGGTGGTGGAGGTGGGAGATAAGTTTCCCTCGTTGAAGCTGGCGTCTGAGGGGGAGCACGTGCACAAGCCGGGTGAGAAACATGTGCATGGTTCTGAGGAGGATCCACATTGGTGGCATAGTGTGGACAACGCGCGACGGGCGACGCGGGTTGTTGAGCGTGTTTTGGCGAAGGTGGATCCTTCGGGGGCGACGGGATACCGGCAGCGAGCGGACGGGTATGTGGCGCGATTGGATGGACTGCACCAGTGGGTGAAGTCGCGAGTGGCGGAGTTGCCGCGCGGGAAGCGAACCCTCGTTACCTCGCACGATGCGTTTCAGTACTTTGCGAAAGAGTACGGGTTTAAGGTGCTGTCAGTGGTCGGGTTGAGTTCTGCGGATCAACCGTCTTCGAAGGCGGTTTCGCGGCTGATTGAGACGGTTCGGAAGACGGGAGTGAAGGCGGTGTTTGCGGAGGAGACGGCAAATCCGAAAGTGATGCAGGAGGTAACGCGCGAGACGGGAGCGGTGTTAGGCAAACAGTTGTATGCCGATGGGTTGGGGACGGGGGCGCTTTCGACGTATGAGGGCATGATGCGTCACAACGTGTCGGCGATGGTTGACGCACTGAAGTAGGAGTTTTGGCATGAAAGGGTCACCTCTTATTCGGGCAGTTGCGACGCTGGTCGTGCTCCTTTTGTTTGGTATTCCCGTTCGGTGGGTGATGCGAACCGGCGTTGCGGATTCTGGAGCGGAGCAAAAAAGCGAACGAGCAGAGGTCTCCGCTGGGGGTGGAGATCGCTCCGTTGAGAGAGGGGACCGTTTGGAGGTTGAATCGACGGCGGAACTGAAGCGATTGGTGCTGAAACATCTCGGGGTGGAGCTGATACGGTTGGAGGGCGGCGTTCGGAGTGGGGCGACGCAGTTATCGGTTTCTGCGGGAGATGGGGTGGATCTTTCCGTGGAAGTGGAATGGGCAGCGTCGGGGGCGGCGGCAGTGAGGGTGCGGCGGGTGCCCGGGGATGGTGCGGCGCCGGTGGACCGGTTTGTTTGGGGAACGGGCGGCAGTGTGGTGGAGGACGTTTTGGTTTATCCGGAGGGCTGATGGGCGTGCGTGGACATTCACATCATTTGCGGGTGACGAATTTGACGGTGAGTTACCGGCGGATCCCAGCGTTGCATCATGTGGCCTTTGAGATTCCGTGTGGCAGTGCGGTGGCGGTACTCGGGCCGAACGGGGCGGGCAAGTCCACATTATTGAAAGCGTTGTGCGGGCTTGTGGCCGTGGAGGGTGGCGAAGTTTGGTTTCACGGGAGACGGATGACGGGGCCGAGTCGAGAGTTCGCGTATTTGCCACAGCGCGAGTCGGTGGATTGGGATTTTCCGATGACGGTGCGCGGGTTGGTGGAAACGGGTCGCTACTTGCGAACAGGTTGGTGGCGGCGGTTTGGGGCGGCGGATTCCGCAGCGGTCGACGCGGCTCTCCGCGCGGTGGACATGGAGGCGCTTCAGGAGCGGCAGATCAGCGCGCTATCTGGCGGTCAGCAGCAGCGTGCGTTTTTGGCGCGTGCGATGGCTCAGGAGGCGCATGTGATGTTGTTGGATGAGCCGTTTACTGGGTTGGATGTGCCGTCGCAGGAGGGGTTAAGAAAGGCGATTGCGGCGATGCGCGCGGCGGGGAAACTTTTGTTGGTGACGCATCATGATCTGGAGACGGTCAGGGATCTTTTTGACCATGTGATTCTATTGAATGGGGAGCAGGTGGCGGCGGGGCCTGTGGCGGAGTGTTTTACGGAGCAAAATCTGACGCGCGCATTTTCTGCGCGGGTCTTTTCGACCATGCGGCATGGAATGGCTGTCTGAACCATTTTCGCATTCGTTCATGGTGCGCGCTGCGTTGTCGTGCGTGCTGGTTGGTTTTTTGAACGGGTTTCTTGGGACATTCGTGGTTTTGCGGCGCCTTGCGTTGATGGCGGATTCGCTGTCGCACTCCTTGCTTCCGGGGTTGGCGGTTGGGGTGATGTTGTTTGGACTGGCTCCCCTCGGATTGTTTGTGGGAGCGCTCGGGGCGGCGCTGGTGGTGGCGCTGGGGGCGCAGTTGTTGTCGCGCGGAACGCGGATTAAAGAAGACACCGCTCTGGGGATTCTCTACACGGTCGCGTTTTCGGTGGGGGTGGTTTTGTTGAGTGTGGTTCGCACGCGGGTATCGTTGGTGCATTACCTGTTTGGAAACATTCTCGGGGTATCGAATCAGGATCTCGCGATTTTGTATGGGATTGCGTTGTCGGTGCTCCCGGTGCTGGTGGGGTTGCAGCGTCCACTATTGCTGACATTGCTGGATCCGATGGTAGCGCGGGCGCAGGGGATTCGTGTCGGGGTAGTTGAGGGGGTGCTGACTGTTTGCCTTGTGCTTACGATGATTGGTTCGTTGCAGGCTGTGGGGGTGATTATGTTGTTGGGGCTGTTGATTGCCCCCGCAGCGACGGTCTACCTCCTGTGCGATTCCTACACGGCGATGCTGTGGGGCGGCGCTGGTCTGGGGGCTTTTGGGGCATTTGGCGGGCTGCTGTTATCGTACTGGATTGATGCGCCCTCGGGTGCCTGCATCGTGCTTCTGCTCGGGGCCCTGTTCCTTTTGGCGTACTTATTCAGTCCGCGCTACGGCGTGCTGACGAAGTACTTGCGGCGCGGTCACTTTCACGAAGAATCCTTGGCACGCTGGTCTGCCGAGGAGCATGACCACGAGGGGTAGCGGCAGGGGGCCGCTTTGCGTGGTTACGCGGTGGATTAGTTGCCGCTTTGGATGCCTATTCCTTTGAGCGACGCCGCTTTTCGTTCTTCAATGAGAGGGATGAGTGACGGGTCGAGTTTTCGAATGAGGCTGTAGAGCCGTTCGTTGTAACTGGCGAGGGCACTGCGGAGATGGCGATCCGTGGTCGCGGAGCGCACTTGTTTGTCGAGGAGGGCAAGTTCTGGGTCGCGGAGTGCAACGTGCTTTAGTTCGCGAAACCTTATTCTGGCTTGGAGTTCGCGGCGCGCCTGAGCGGTCGCGTTGGTTTCCGAGAAGCGGATTTCTGAATCTGGAACGAGAGTTGGGGCGAGCTCGATATCTTTAAAATCGGGGAGGGCCTTCAGCAGCGAGTCGTCAATGGGAGCGAGTTCTGAGTTGGGCTTGTTTCTCGCTGCGGGCGCTGTTGTGCCGGATTTGATGGGCCGCGGCGCGGTCGGCGGACTGGAAAGGCTTGGGGCGGTCTGCGAGAAAGGGATTGGGGCGAGATTCACGCCGGCGGACGGACTAAGAGAGAGGGTGGAAGGGGCGAGGGGAGCCGTGGGTTGCGGTGGCGGACGTAAACTGGAGGGTTCTGCCGCATGGGCTGGGAGGGAGGATAGGGCGAGGCAGGCAAATCCTAGGAGGGCGGGAAAAGGTTGAGCCTTCGCAGAGCCGTTTGAGTGTGCCATTTTGAGTAGGAGAGTCGGAAAGTTCGTGTGCACAACCTTTGTTCAGAACGGGAGTTCTGCCTGTTGGTGGTTAAAAGAGAAGGGCGTCTAATCTTACGAGCTTCAGATTGTGTCGCAAGTCGCTTAAGGTTCAAAAGATGACTCGCTGCCGATTTTCTTTCACACGCTGGGCCGCTCGGGCTGGTTTTATATTCTGTGTCTCGTCTCTCATTGCGGTGGAGCCCACCGTTTTGAGGCTTTGGCCGATGGGTGCACCAGAGCCAGAGGGTTATCGGTGCGAACCGGAAAAAGTGATTCCGCCAAAGAGCGATAAAGATGTCGTGCGAGTGACGAACGTTTCGGACCCGACTATCACGGTTTATCGGCCGGAGAACCCGAATGGTGCGGCCGTCTTGGTTTGCCCGGGCGGCGGGTACTCTATTTTGGCGATTGAGCATGAGGGGACGAAGGTCTGCGAGTGGTTGAACGGGATGGGAGTCACGGGAATTTTACTGAAATACCGAGTGCCGGCGCGTCCTTCGGGGCGCGGGGTGGAGCCGTTACAGGATGCGCAGCGAGCGATGGGGATGATTCGCAAGCGGGCGTCTGAGTGGGGGCTTGACCCTGCTCGCATCGGGGTGCTGGGTTTTTCTGCGGGGGGGCATTTGACGGTCAATCTCGGATTGAACCCGTCGGCGCGGACTTACCGGTTCGACTCTGCATTGGAGGACGAAAACGCGAGGCCTGATTTTATGGTGCCGGTGTATCCAGCTTACTTGGTGGACAAAGGTGAGGCCGCCTTGTTGCCGGAGATTAAGGTGACGACGACGTCGCCTCGCGCCTTTTTCGTGCATGCGGGCGACGACAAGGGTCAGACGAGTGCCCTTGCGAGTGCCTTTTTGTACGTGGAGTACCGCAAGCTTGGTATTCCGGCAGAGCTTCACGTTTACTCAAAAGGAGGGCATGGGTTCGGAATGAAAAAGAACGGGTTGCCGGTGAATGATTGGGCCTTGAGGGTCGGCGATTGGCTGAGGGCGGAGGGAATAGTTTCCCAGGCGCTGGCGAAGTGAGCTGTTGTTGGCAATCGGTCTTTTTTGAGGCACGCATCGTCGATGAGCGGACTGAAACGGTGTGCGGACCTTGATGAGTTAGCGCCAGTCGATGTGGCGAGATCGCTCCGAGGCGAGAGGGGATTCATTTTTTTTGATACTTCGTCGGACACTCCAGAACGCGGTGCGGTATCGATGATTGCAGTCGGGCCGGAGCGGGTCATTCGCGGCAATTTTTTTCGAGACAGCCATGCGTTAGCGGAAGTTTTACGGGCGGGGGATGCGCAGGTTGGGACACGCGTTGACGACGGAATTCCGCGTGGAATGTTGGCGGGGGCCGTTGGGTACGACGGTCTTTTTGAAGTTGGCGTTTACCCATCGTTGTTGGCCTACCGGCATGATGACGGTTCTTGGTGGTCTTATGGAGCTGTGGAGCGCTGGGTAGAGACTGTGTTGGCGCAAAATCTCCGCGAGGGATGCGATTCGAGCCAGACGGTTGAATTTCGGCCTCTCATGGAGCGTCAGCGCTTCATGGACATGGTTCAACGGGTGCAGGAGTACATCCGCGCGGGCGACATTTATCAGGTGAACGTGTCTCACCCATTTGTGGCGGAGGGCGTTTTGGCGGATCCGTGGGCGGTATACGAACGGCTTCGTAACGTTTCACCCTCTGGATATTCTGCATTTTTGCGGCAGAGCGATGCGTGTGTTTTGTCGTCGTCCCCAGAGCTTTTTTTGCGGATCTCTGGGCGGGATGTTGAAACCCGTCCGATTAAGGGGACGAGGCCCCGGTGCGCGGATGCGGATGCGGATGCTCGGTCGGCGTATGAGTTGGTGAGTTCTGAAAAGGAGCGTTCGGAGTTGGTGATGATCACTGATTTGGAGCGGAATGATTTGGGGAAGGTGTGTGAGTGGGGAAGTGTCACGGTTCCGGAGATGTTGAGGTTGGAGAGGTACCAACAAGTTTTTCACCTGGTTTCAACCGTCCGAGGGACCTTGCGTGAAGGGGTGGGGCCGGTTGAGGCGTTTTCTGCCTGCTTTCCGGGGGGCTCAATAACTGGAGCACCCAAGAAGCGAGCTCGCGAAGTCATTTCTGAGCTGGAGCCTTACTCGCGAGGACGTTACACGGGGGCGTTGGGCTGGTGGGGGTTTGGAGGGGAGAGCCAGTTCAATATTGCGATACGAACCATCGTCGCTGAAGCGAGCGGGTGCTGGAGATTTCACGTTGGGGCGGGAATCGTGGCGGACTCCAGCCCTGCCCGTGAGTGGGAGGAAACTTTGGAGAAAGCCGCTGGCATTCTCGCCGCTAGCGGGGCGTTTGATGGCCATCCGCTACGCGTCAGTTAATTCGAGCGCCAACGCGGGGCCATGCTGGTGGGTTGGTCGTTCTGCCACCGGCGATTGCCCGGTCTGTCCTACGGGCTTTTCCCTAAAGACATTCGGTGATGCGTCCGTTTGAGCTACTATTAATTGGACGGGGCGGATGCGGGTGGAAGAGACTTCAGCGAGTCGCGCAACCGTGTCACGCAATCCCATTTTTTCACTATGAATTTACAGTTTCGTATCATTTTTCTCGGGCTTTTGTGCCAGACTCTTGGTGGCTTGTCGGGCTTCGCGCAGACAACTGTGCGCGGCGTTGGGAAACCGGATGCGAAGAGTCGCGAGAAATCAAAGGTAAGCTCGGATGCGTCCGCGAACAAGGCGGCGACTGGCGGGGCGGCGATGCAGGTCTCTACGGAGGCTAACGCGATTTCCCAGCTTGCGAGAACGGGTTTGGATGTATCGGTGATTGGGGCCGCGAGCGCGAGCGACTTGAGGGCGTTTGCAGAGACGGTTGCAATCATACGTGGGTCGGGCTCTTCCGCCGATGCGTCGACGTTGATTCGGAGGTCCAACCGCGAGGAAGGCGGAATGGATTTGATTAAAGTCGCCCCCAAGCTACTGCGTGCGGGGCTGAGCGCTAAGCTCATCACGCAGACAGATGTGGATGAACTCAAGCGGGTCGGCGACTTGGTAGCCGAGCTTCAAAGCACGGGAACCTCCGACCACCGCGCTCGTCTCAGGCAAATCATTCAACAGTGTAACGCGGATCAATCGCAGTGGACTAACTTGGTTGAAGCATTGGTAACGAACGGAGCGGATGGCGTTGCTGACCTCGTTAAAAACAGTGGGAATCTGAACGATTTCAGTGAAACAGTATCATTCAGGTCCAAGTTGCAAGAGGACGCCAAAGCTGCCTTTGACCTGTTGTCCGTGGACCAAAAGAAAAGTGTCGCCTCAATCTTAAAGGGTGCTGCAAGTGATGCCGGAATCTCGAGTATCATTACAAATACGCTTCTGATGAAGGAATGGGTCAGGCTCGTTGACGAGTCTGGTTCTTCCATCGGGAACCCAGTCCTCCAGGAGGCGGCTGTCATTGGCAACCAGATCATCAAAGACCACAAGTGGTCGTCGACGGTCAGCCTCGCGGACCAGAAGGCCTTCTCTTACGACAGCTTATTCCCGAGCGGGTACAGCAAGGAGCTTGTGAGGATGATGGCGCGGTACTCCGGCAGTGAGCGATTGGTGGCAGCGGTTGATCAGTTTGTGACCGGCAAAAACCTCAACAACGAAACGTTATTGAGTAGTGTATTTACTGAGGGCGGTCAGAATACCGATTTGCTCGGTCTTCGGAGCGTGAGCTATTTCGTGCCCAACCAGAAGAACTTGGATTACACGATTGGTCAGGGAGAGGTTTTGTTTGGTCGTAATATCGATTTGTCAGGGGAGTTTGGGACGCAGCAGGACGGCGGACTCGTCCTTGACGTTACGGCTACAAACTTAAAGGGGGCGGACGAAACGAAACGGGGATCCCGTGTGTTTGCGGTGACCGCTTTGGGGGACGCTGAGGTGTCAGGAAGCGTGACCGTCAAAAATGGGAACGCTAAGGCGAGTTCGACGCGCAACGTCGTCGCCATCGGCGCGATTGGTTCCTTCAAGGTGGGTAACAACACGCGGGTGGTAAACGAGGGGAGGGTTCTGGCGGTCGGTGCGGGGAAGTTGCAGGGGAAATCGGGTGAGCAGATATCGGGACTTCATTTGGAAGCGAAAGGGGCCATCGCCGTGGGTTCGGGAAGGAACATCGATCTTGTTGACGCTTCTTTCCGAGTGAGCGAGAGCAAGGGTCGCTTGCTTGTGTACGCTCAGGAAACGGCTTCGATGACCAACCCGACGTTCAGTGGGTTCGGTGTTGGGTCCGAGATATTCATGGACGCTAAGACGATTAACTTGAGTAAGGTTGATTTTCCCGATGGCAGCCGAGTCAAACTCGTGTCTCGCGATGGGGGTACCGCCGATGGCAACTCGGGTTCAGGCAGGTATCCGGTGTTTGGTCGATCGGAACCGGGGCGGGTCAACTTCATTTCTGATGTCCGTTACGGCGGCAATCGCATGAGTGATGTTCAGTCCTTCGATACCCACGGTGGTAATGTGAGCATTCGCAAGTCGGTTGGACAGTAAATCACTAACTGGGGCGACTTATGAAGAATACAAAAACTTTCACACTGAGTGGGTCTCTGATGGCTGTGGTGGTCTTCGGAGGGGTTTGTATGGCTGCTGACGTAGGGGTTGACCGGCAAGCCATCGAAAACAACGCGCTCCGAGGTGGGGGAACGGCTCTCCAAGGAACTGGGCGTGAGAGTTCCAGCAGCGCCAAGCCAGCCACCAGCGACACGGGGACTCAGAGAATTGTCATGAAGAAGAATGCCATCCTCGAGTGGGATGGTGGCGTCGGCTTCAGTTACTACTATCGTAGTAACCCGCTCAACACGAATGGTGATTTGGCGAAGAATGTGCGTTCAGGCGTTTTCGAGGTTAGCGCATACGGAACGGTATCCGGCGGAAACTACGAACTCTTTGGAGGCGTCTACACGCCCCGAGCTGGTTATAGCCTGCAAAATATTAGCTTAACAGAGCGGAGCTTAAAGTTTGCAAACTATTTAAGCCAGAGAGTTTTCGTTTCGAATGAGCTTCGTTTCGACAACCTCTTCTCCATCACCCCGACCTTGGAGGTGAGTAACATCACGAGCACCGAGTTTGGCACGGAGGATTACAAAGAGTTTTTCCCGAGCGTTACGTTCGCAAAGATTTTGCCGATTGATGATGTTTCATCCGTCCGCCTTGCTTACACGACGGGGTATCGATTTTCGTCCGTCGATTCGTTGGGTGGCACGGTTCCGGGGTTGACGGCGAATCGGTTGGACAACTGGACGAACTCCTTTTCGGGGGTCTATGCCAGAGAACTGCCGCTGGGGTTTGTGTGGCAGGGTTTTGTGGATGTCTCGAATCGTTTGTTTGGTAACGGGCAGAATAGAGATCGGTCCGACTGGTTAAAGACGGTTGGTGGAAGTTTGAGTTACACGTGGAAGTTCCTGAGGGTAGCTAGTTTCATCACTTACTCCCAGCGCAGCTCCACGGATGTAATCAATGATTACAACAATCTTGATTTGGGGCTTAGCTCGAGTGTCTTTGTCAATTTCTAGTCACTACGTGCTGCTGCCATGCGGCTTCACTTGGAGTGCTTGAGAGGAAAGCGGGTCGATGTGAGTCGGTTGGTCGCTTGCGCCCTAAGTCTGCTTGTTTGCGTTCGGTTGGCAGTGATTGGAAGCGGAAGCATCAATCGAGGCGACGACGTTGCTCGGGTGAGAGAAATCGTTTTTCCCGAAGCTGCTCCGCAACGACCTGAGGACCATTTGGGTGCAAGCCTAGTGGGTTCCGCGATTCCGAGGAGAACGCCAATCGTCATTGGAGAAGGGTCGCGGGTTGATTTAGCCTGCGACGCCTTTGTGTTGCGCGCGGGTTCTCATAGTGATTTTGAGCTGACAGACTCACTTGGCCTCAAGCTGTCTTCCGGTGCTTGCCTCGTTCAACCCCGAGGAGGAGTTATTCAACTCAAGGTGACGACGAAGAAGGCTTCGTTTATTTGCGAGAGCGCGGGTGTTTTCATGATTGAGGCCACCACGAATGGAGGGGCAAAGGTCTCGTTATTGAGTCAGGGAATGAAGGTCCGGCTGGATCACGGCAACTCCCTCAACCTCATTCCAGGAAACTTGGTGTTCGTCTTGCCGTCGAAGCAGACTTTCGGCCCAAAAATTGACGTTGATTTGAGGCTTGTTTCCTCGACGTCCCTTTTAATCAATGGATTTAAACGAAAGCTAGAAAGTGCGGCGGAAATAAAGTCTGCCTCGTTTTATCAAGCTCATCGAATCCGTTCGCGAAGCAACGCGGTCATCGGAGATGCCCGGACGCCGACTAACTACGACGTATTCTTTATGAAGTAGAGTTGGGATTCAGGGTGAAGGGATATCGCTTACCCAGTTGGTGGTGGCCCGTCACACGGGGACTCTACGCGATGATGTCGTGGGCGACGGTGCCGTGGACGTCGGTCAGCCGGAAGTCGCGTCCAGAGTAACGATAGGTCAACTTCTCGTGGTCGAAGCCCATCAGGTGCAGAATCGTCGCGTGGAGATCGTGAACATGCATTCGTTGATCCACTGCGGCGAAGCCGAAGTCATCGCTGGAACCGTACACGGTGCCGCCTTTCACCCCCCCGCCCGCCAACCAAACGGTAAAGCCATGATTGTTGTGGTCTCGACCTTTGGATCCTTCTGACGTCGGGGTGCGCCCAAACTCGCCTCCCCAAAGTATGAGTGTGTCCTCCAGCAGTCCGCGCTCCTT
>JACCEB011531959.1_pt1 | contig 17706 bp, 11 predicted proteins | sample 7454761 | NCBI WGS metagenome assembly JACCEB01 (sample SAMN15323454, study PRJNA562643) | freshwater metagenome | isolation source: river surface water | place: USA:Blue River Watershed | collected 2017-08-18 | reverse complement strand
CCTTTGTACGGTGTCCTTTGATATAAACCCACTCATATTATTTTATTAATGTTTATATTAATATCTAATTATGTATTTAAATATTAATTATAAATATTATTTTAATTTAACTATTTTACAAAAAAAATGAGAAATTACTAGAAGATTACATATAATTTATATAAAATTAAATATTTGTGACGTTCTATGCTCACAACTATTTATTGGGTATATTTTAAAGGATTTTTATTTATAAAAAAAAATGAAATAGAAATATCTTGTTATATTATATTAATATAAAATGAATTTAACTAATAATTATAAAGATTTACCCGATTTCTTAGCAAAACACAGCATAAAAAAGGATAATCCAGACAAACTTGAGTTTACTCATACACGAATGCCTGGAAACGTAAAAGGAACTACAATTTATCCTGCTAGTTTTTATATTCCAGAAGAAGATAAAAAAACTTTTTATGAGTTGTATTATGACCATATTTTCAATAAAAAGAAAATGGAATATTTAACTGAAAAACAACTAATAGAAGATGGACCTCTACTAGTTGATTTGGACTTCCGTTATGATTATGAAATAGAATGTAGACAGCATGACTTAGATAAAATAACAGATATTTTAAATATTTATTTAGAACAATTAAAACAATTCTTTACTTTTGATGAAAGCAAATCATTTATGGTTTATGTTATGGAAAAACCAAATATAAATAAATTACATGAAGATAAATTAGTAAAAGATGGTATTCATATATGTTTTGGATTACAAATGAACCATATTATGCAAGAAATGTTACGTGAAAAAGTAGTGCATAGTATTACAAATGATTTTGATATAGGATTACCATTAACCAATAGTTGGGAAAAAGTAATAGATGATGGAATTAGTAAAGGGTGTACTAATTGGACATTATATGGTTCTAGAAAACCCGGTCACGAAGCGTATGAATTAACATATATGTTTAAAATAAGTTATGATAGTACTGACGGTGAATTTGCTATGGAAGAACTAGATATTAAAAATTTTGATTTGAAAAAGGATTTTATAAAATTAACAGCACAATATAAGGAAAATGTAAAATATGATATTAATCCAAGAATAATAGATGATTACAATAAACGTGCTGGAAGTGCGAAATCTCCAAAATTAAAAAAAAATACTAGCAAGACAAAGATTGTATTATTACAAGACGAAGATGATGATAATAACGGAATATCATTAGAAGAAATAACAAACGCAGAACTTTTGAAAAAAGCTGTAGACAATATTATGAATAATTTAACTATAAATGAGTATTATATTAAAGAAACGCACGATTTTACACAGATTTTACCAGAAAAATATTATGAACCAGGTAGTCATCTTTTAAATAGACAGGTTGCTTTTGCTTTAAAAAATACTGATGAAAGATTATTCTTATCTTGGGTTATGTTAAGAAGTAAAGCTAGTGATTTTGAGTATTCAAGCATTCCAGAATTATTTAATACTTGGAAAAAGTATTTTAATAAAAATAATAAGGATGGTCTAACTAAAGCAACTATTATGTATTATGCTAAACAAGATGCTTATGATGAATTTATGAAAATTAAAAAGAGTACTGTTGATTATTATGTTGAACAAACGTTGAATTCTGCTGGAGCAAATGAGTTTGATATTGCTACTGTATTGTATCATATGTTTAAAGATAAATATGTTTGTTGTAGTATAACTAATAAGGAATGGTTTACTTTTAGAAATCATAGATGGGTTCAAGATAAAGGATTGAGTTTAAGATTAGCTATTTCCAAAGATTTATTTAATATATATTTTGAAAAAAATGACCAAGTTATGTGTGAAAAACAACAATATGATGCGAGTGATGAGAGACAAGAATATTTGAATAAAAAAATACAAAAAATATCCAATATTTCAGATAAATTAAAAAGAACAAATGATAAAAATAATATTATGAGAGAAGCTATGGAGTTATTTTATGACCGTGATTTTATTAAAAATATGGATACTAATGTTTATTTAATGTGTTTCACAAATGGAGTTGTTGATTTTAAAAATAAGGTGTTCAGAGATGGTTATCCTCAAGATTATATAACAAAAACAACAGGAATCCCATATATTCCATATAATGAAAATAATGAAGAACAAATGAAAGAAGTAGAATTAATTTTAGATTTTATGGATAAGGTGTTTCCTGATAAAGAATTAAATCGATATATGTGGGACCATGCTGCTTCTTGTTTAATTGGTATCAATTTAGACCAGACTTTCAATATTTATAGAGGAAATGGTAGTAATGGTAAATCCAAATTTACTGATTTAATGACTGTTGCGTTTGGTGAATATAAAGGAACTGTTCCTATCACTTTGGTTACTGAAAAGAGAAATGCTATTGGCGGTACAAGTTCAGAAGTATATAAATTAAAAGGTGTAAGATATGCTGTAATGCAAGAACCAACTAAAAATTCATGTAGATTGAATGAAGGTGTTATGAAAGAATTAACTGGTGGTGATCCTATTCAAGCGAGAGAACTATTCAGAGAAAGTGAAACATTTGTTCCACAATTTAAATTAGTGGTTTGTACAAATATATTATTTGATATGGATTCTACTGAAGATGGTACATGGAGAAGAATTAGATTAGTCGATTTTATGTCTAAATTTGTTAATGATGTTACTAGTCCTGATTATAAAGATGAGAAGCATTTGTTTCCAAAAGATAAGCATTTAGATGATAAGATTAAAACTTGGGGTCCAATGTTTATGAGCATGCTTGTTAAAAGAGCATTTGAAACGAATGGTGTTGTTAATGATTGTGATTTAGTATTAAGTGCGTCTGATAAATACAGACAAGGACAAGACCATATTGCTGGATTTATTAGTGAAATGATAGTTAAAACTGATGACCCTAATGCTAAACCAATTGGTAAGAAGGGATTGATGGAAGAATTTAAATTATGGTTTACTAATAATCACGGAACAAGAAAAATACCAAAAGGTTGTGAGTTATATGATTTTATGGATAAGAAATTTGGAAAATGTAAACCAAAGGGATGGACAGGTATCGCATTTGTTAGTCATGATGATACAAATGAGATAGAAGAATTAGAAGAAGAATAAAAGAATAAAAAGAATAAAAAGAATAAAGAATAAAAAATAGAAAAACAAATAAAATAAAAATAATAATAATAAAATATCTAAAAAAATAAATCTTTATATTTTTTGTCTAAATAAGCATTTTGTGGTATAACCTTATCTGATATTGTATTAAGTTTGTTAACAATCCAATATATAATAATATTAATAATAAATGGATATAATATAATAAATATAGAAGTTGTAATAGCAGACATTATACCAAATTTTTCTCGTGTTGATGGTAAAAGCATAAATACAATTGTTATTATTGATACAAATACATAAATCCACATAAATAATTTATACCAAGCGTGTAATGTAGTAATACCCTGGTCTTCATAATAAGTTTTTCTCTCGTTTGTTATTGTATCACTAGTCAATTCTTTTATTTCTTTTTCTAAAAGAAAGTTTTCTTGTAAATAATCTTTGTATAATTCAACAATATGACTAGAACTTAAATATAAAGAATTATAATCTTCATTTTTGTTAATTACTTCATTCGCACTCTCAATAAAATTATTTGTTAGAACTTTTCCAATTTCTATAGATTTTGTTCTTAATTCATTTTCAATCATATCATTATATTTTGATTCACCTTCAGAATAAATAAAATAATTTTTCTTAGCAGACATATATTGTTGAGGTGCTGTAACTAGATTCGTTTGTGATTCTAAATACTTTTTTTTTAATTCTAATAATTTTCTTAGTTTTGTACATTCAGGGCCACAATTACTACTTTCTGCGAATTTATCTAATAAACTATTAAATTGACTTACTTTATCATCCATGTTTTATTTTTATATTAATATTATATATTAATCTAATATAATATTATTTATTCATACATAAATATTATTATATACATAGTTCTATCATATATATGTATATTTTTATCTACGTAAACCACCTACATAATTTGTTGGTGCAGCATTAAAATTCATTTTATTGTAAGGCATTGATGCTGATACATTTGAATTCATAATTACATCTGGTTTTTGATTAGCTCCTGCATTAGCATATTTTGAAAAAACACTGTTAGCCATATTTTCCATTCCTTCTTCTGTTTCACCATCTGTTATGCATTTATTTTCTTCAGAACTATAATACATTCCATCAGCACAACATTCAGAACCTTTACATGTTTCTTTAGCTTTTTCCCATGGGTCATCGGCAGAATCTTCACCATTTTCATCATCATCAATAGAAGGAGCACTTTCTTTGTTAAATGACCAATCGTATTCTTGATAATTCATATTATCACGTGTCATGATTGAATAAATAATACGGAATAAGAAATAACTACCAATAAAACCAATTAAAATAACAAGACCAATATAAAGAGCGTTTGGTATTATACCTCTACTGGCTAAAAAAGATAAAATCAAAACAGGAATAAAAATAGCAATAATAGTTTTCATTAAAACTGTGCGTTCATAATAACGTTGACCATAATAATTATTAATCTCAATCATACGTAATTTATTAATATTAGTTTGTTCCATTTCAGCAACTCTTTTCTTGTTTTCATTTAATTCACTCTCAATAATAGCAATCGCCATTGTTTGTTCCTCTAAAACTTGAGAAGTATTACTGAGATTCTTTTGAAAACTACTATTCATGTTGTTTAAATTTTTGTATAAATTCATACGGAGAGAAGAAATAGTATTAATTTCATCAACCAATCTGTTAACAACATCAGATGGCGCACCTTTACTTATACTTTGCTCTAAACTATCGAATAATTTCTTTTCATTTTCTTGTAAATTTTGAATGTTGTTCAATAGTTTTTCTTGAGTATTTTCATTATTAGACATTTATATATAGAATATACTTAGATAATTATAACAACCAATCCATTAAATAAAATAAATAACATTTAAAGAATTATTTATTTTACAATAATTTATTACATTTTATTCAATCTCACTTAGCCATATTAACTGTTAATATAACTGTTCCAACTGTTAAAATACTCCAAAACATAAAATTATAATTTTCTTGTAATACTGTTATATCACTATCTTGTAATATATTTTCTAAACTATCATTGGTTTGTTTCTTTTGTTGTGATAATTCTATATATTTTTTCGTATTTGTATTAAAATAATCAGAATTTTTCTTTATTTGTGTAGAAACATTCTTATTTTTTTCCATAAATTCGCGAGATTTATCTTGTATTTGTTGTGATAAAACATTCATCTGATCTTGTAAACTAGCTAATACGTCTTTTTGTGTTTGTGTATTATATTCTGGTTTACACTTTGTTTCAGCACTCATCTCTGTTCCTGTTTTTAAATAATTTTCCCAAGTAACAGAATCAATATATTCTATATTTTTGTTACAACTTGAATTTCCACCTGTTATTGTTGGGTCACGTGTATACATATCAACACCACTAGTGTATGTTCTCTGTCCCTTTGGATACATATTATTATTTTTTAACCAACAGTTATTAACACCATCACGATTATCAAATGTAAAACCACCACAATCTTCATTAGAATTACATAAATTCATACATTTATCTACTGAAATATTTTGATAATTTTTAATATCATTACCTACACTATCATAATTTTCATATTTAGTATATTTTAATCCTGCTTTCAACATTGAAGAAGGATATTCAGATAATTCTGTATTTTCATTAATGTAACCAACTTTTCCCATATTTGAAGGAATTCCAATTCTATCTAACTCATATACAGAATTTACCCAAGGTGTTCCATATGAGTATCCATCATTCTTTTTCTCACAAGTAATATTATAATTTCCGGGTGTTATTAAACTCAAATAACCATCTTCCTGCATCATTAAATAAGCAGAACCATTATTATTTCCGAGCCATTCACCCCTATTTAAAACATCACCAGCTTTTAAATAATTTCTACCGTATTTTCCATTACCTGCTTTTTTATCTTCGTTATTTCCATAAGCTTTACCACCTGTATTACTGCACCAAATTAAACCTTTTTTATCAGGATTATTTTCAGGACTTTTGCCTTTATATATGCATAAATTTCCATCATCTTCTAAAATCATATAACAATAATCAGAAGCAAAAACTTTCATACTAGATACATTATCATGGAAATCAGATGTTTTACCACTATTTGGATTTGTTGCCTTAATTTGGCTAAATGATGAATAATTTCCTGGTTTAAAAAGATATGATGGATATTCCGATGTATCAAAATTGCTTTTAATAAAAATTTCAGCACTCAAATTTTCTGGTACTTTTATAGAATCCATCTTATTATCTGCGAATCCAATATCTCCCATTGACCCATATTCACCAATTCTTACTTTCACACTTTTCCCTTTAAATCCGCCATCTTCATATACAGTTACAAACATATCACCACTTTTATAAATAGACGAACCATAACTATCAACAACATCTAATATTCCTTCATTCATTAAAATCATATATAAACCACGACCATCACCTGTAGACCAAATACTCTTATTTTCATATCCATCCATTGTTTCTCCATATTTATTAATAACACTAAAATCACTACCTACTAAACATGTAGCGGTTCCATCAGTTTGATAATCTTGTAAACCAAAATACTTGTAACTATTTTGAGAAGCATATTCTTTACATTTTTCATAAGTAGTATAACCTAATGAATCCATTGTACTTATCATACTTCTATCACTGTCTGGAGTTAGACTTCTATTATCTCCAACTAAATTCCATGTAGCTATTTGTAAACAATATCTTCCTGTTGTTTGGTCATTATTACCAGTTTTTGTTGTTATTATTTTAAACGCACTGAAACCTGATGGATGTGACGAATAAGAATCTTGTGGAACAGTGTATGTTTTTGTTATTTTTTCTTCAAAATATTGATTTTCTTGGTAATCAATTTCATACCATTGGTCTTCATCCCAACCAACTAAATACCAAGTATTTGGAGCTCTTTGAATACACCAAGATTCTCTCCCCAACAAATCATAACTGTCCAATTTTATTTTTTTATTATTAGGCATTATTATTTGAATCCATTCACCTTTAATTGTTTGTTGTCCATTTTTCTTTGTATTCACAATATCTGATTCACTTGAATTACTAGTCCCTTCATATAATCCAGTTGAAGAATTATATAAATAACCGGTGTTTGTAGATGAGTGCCAGTATGTTGAAGAATTTTGGTCAAAAGCTCTCCAAGCTCCATAATTACTATTATCATTTTTATATGAACTTGAACAAGAACTAACAAAACCATCTGTAGAATTAGAACTCTGCATTATTGGAACAATTTGACCTGTAGATGATGGAACATCACGATAACAACCTACATAACTAGCATCAGTATTTTTTAAAACTTCATTTACAAACACATTTTTCCCTTCATTTCCACAAGATTGACCCGGTTTAAAACGGTTCTTACCTACAGATAATGTAGGTGTTGTTGGAATTATAGCACCAGGAATATTCATAAAAAATTTCCAAGCAATGTCTGTTAAAGATTCTGTTTTTTCAATAGCAGGACAATTATTTTTACCAGCACTATTTTCATATATTTTTTTATTTGGATACCATTCTACACCTCCTTTATTTGTTACATACCCATAATGGTCACCTATTTGAATATTTTTATTTAAGTAAGGATTTGTATCAGTTGTGCGCGCTATATAATTCTCAACACTTTTTTGAGTAGCATCTTTCAATTTGTTGTATTTATCTAAAATAAAACCATATTGAACTCTTAATTGAATTATTTCTTTCTTTTGTTCATCTGTTAACTTTGATTCATCTAAAACTGCTTGAGATTCATCAGTATAATTTGTTTCTTCTGTATTTTCAGGATTTGTATTAAAAGTCATTCCTTCATTTGTTGTTTCACTATTAGAAGTAGCACTAGAAGTTGTAGATGTAGTTGTAGTTGTATTATTATTTCCTTTAGTATTATTTCCTTTAGTATTAGTTGTTTTTTTATTACTATTACTATTATTATTATTGTTATTATTATTATTAGTAAAACCTTCTATACCCATACATTCAAAACCACGACGTCTTCTTCTTAAATCTTTGTCTTCTGGTAATCCTTCAGTAAAACCTTCTATTATAGATAAATTATTATTATTTTGATAACTTTTTTCAACCATTCTATCTTTGTAACGATTAAATTTTTTACCTTGATTTAATGTTTCATTATATAAATCTTTATTGTTTTTTATATCAAAAATGTTCATACTATATTATCTAATATATATAAATATAAATAAATAAAATTAATCATATTTATTTAAATTCTAATAATTTATAACTATCTTTATTTATCAATACTACGTTCAAAAATCTATTTTATTTCAATTTTTAAATACTTTTTTTCTATTGTAATAAACATATAATAATACAAAAACAGCCCAAATAGCTATTCCTTCAATCCTTTTCAAAAAAAATGCTAAACCTAAAAATAACATAATATAAATAAAATCATAATAAGTATTCATTGTACTAGCACCACCAACCATTCCATTACTGCTACTTGAACTTGTATTACTACTTCCTGATGCTGTAACATTTATAAATAAACTAATCACTATTATTACTACTGCTATGAAAGCAAAAATAGAATAATTATAATAATTACTTGTAACCATCAATGATGTATCTTGTGCGGATTGATCAAGTGTAACTAAATCTTTAATGCCTGTATTTATATTTTCTTTATCTTCCAATAATTTATAGTATATATCTAGCAAATCACGCGATTTACCTTCATAACTTGATTGTGTTGAATTATATTGTGGTGTTAAATTCTTCATTTCTTTCATCATTTCATCATTTATTTTTAATAATTCGTCATTTAATTTTTTTAGCGTGGAGAGAAAATATACAGCCATATCTACAACAGCCTCGTCATCTTCCTCGCCGGCTTCTAACATTCCCTTCCCTTTTCTAAGTAAACACGTTTCGTTTTTAGTGTTAAATGTCGCACCCGAACAATTTATATCTGCTTCACAAAGAGCTGTACATTCTTCTACATTAGGAGCTTGTGTATCATTTAAACTCGATTCGCCAAAATAAGTAACATTTTTTAAAACAACAAAATTTCTTGTATCTATTTTTGAACCACTCGCGTCGGTTTTACTTTTTAAAGCCATCATTTGTTTTTTTTGTTCTTCAGTCATATTATTTGATGGACTGAGAGAAGCTAAGTATTCCAAATAACTTGTATAATTCCCGTAAGCACTTTCATACTGATTCATTACTAAATTAAATTTTTTTTCAAGACTTTCCATTTGTAAACTTGACGAATCACCAGATTTTTCACTATTTTTATCTTTTTGTTCCATTTATATACTAATATTATATATATAAATAGAATATAAATTATCAAAATATATCCTTAATTATTGATACATTTTCTCTCAATATTCTTTCTATCATTTGTTTCTTCTATCTTTCTTTGGATTGAACGTTGGAGAGAAATCTGAATATATTCTCTCATTTTAATATCTTTAACATAATATCTCGTGGAAAACATTTATTTTATTTTATATTTAATTATACTAATTATTTATTATATAAACTTAAAAAAATATAAATAAACTTTATATTATCTACTTGTTGCTGTTGCAGGATTCATTTTTCCTTTTAATATATACCCCACAATACCAATACCAATCATCATTGTTATATTAGAAATATATTGACGACGATAATTTTTTATATAATCTTCTATCAAAATATCTGAGCCGTTATTTGCTTTTTTACTATGAGCCAATAATTTTTTTAGACGCTCATTCTTTTCTTTTTCCTTTTCTAATCTCTTGCTTATTTGAAAAACAGAATTGTTAATTTTTGAACTAGAATTTTCAATTTGGTTCTTTAAAGCAAAAATACCAGCATTTATTTTTTTTATCTGATTTTTCGCATCAAAAAAAGCATTTGAATATTCACTTACTTCTGGGTCTTTTTTATATAAAATATAATATTTCATGAAATCATCTATAACAGAAAAATATGTTTCTACTAATGTTTTTAATTGTTCATTATTTTTATCATAATCATTTGGTAAATTAATTAAATTCTCAATATCTGGACTTAAATTCAAATCCATTAAATCTTCTATTTTTTCATAATTCATATATTATATATATTGTATATATTATATATAGTATATTATTTCAAATTCTAAATACAAATTCTGTAATATTTACTAACTATTGCTGTATTACTTGACCTTGTTATCTCACATACCTCTCCTGGTCTTAAACATATTACTTGCGCGACTGGGTCAAAACGTGATATCTCTGGAAACTGTGTATTATCTGTTATATTATATTTACTTTTAATTTCTTCAACCTCAAAAGTATCCATTAAACGATGTGGAAACACACTATTATGTTCTAAAATATTGAATTGTAATCTTTTGATATTTTGAACAACAATATAAATTCCTTCATTTTCCCAAATATGTTTTAATAAATTCATTGTTGCTTCATTTAACTCTGATTTAAAAATTATATATAATGTATCATATTGTTTTCTTAAATAATTAACATCATCATCATAAACAAACAACTCATCTATCATAGTTTGAATAATAGTTTGATTCAATGTCTTACCTAAATAATATTTGATATAAACTCTTTTTTTGACTCCTGTTTGTTTATCAGCTTCAGATTTCTCAATAAGCATATCTAATTGAGAATTTTGCATCATAGCATTCACATCATAAATTGAGAAATCCTTATACTTTTTTACATCATATCCTAAATATTCCATTTGTTTCAAAATGGTTTCACGAGATTTACCAACGGATGAAATTAAACTGCTTAATACTTGAGTAGACATTATGTTATAATAAAATGATACTTTAATTATTTTTATATCATTTTATTTCAATTTTTTATATTAATAATAATTCAATTCTTTTACTCTACAAAGCTATTTTTTTGGTTTCTGAATTAGATGATGACGATTCATTTCCAGATGTTTCATTATTTTCTTTCTTTTCTTCTTCTGTTTTCTCCTTTTCTACAGCAAGCGGTTGTGTTGGTTCTTTTAATTCACCCATCATTGCTTCTTTTTTCTTTTCAAAATCTTGTTCATCTTTCTTAAGCTTAACCCTTTTCAAAATAAGTCTAGCGTCACGTATACCCATATCCATTAATTGTTTACGTGCTTTTTCTGGTAAAGTATAAAAAAATGCATTTAATTCTTCACTTCCAAAATCTGGTGGTGGTGCTTGATTTTGATTTGGTTGATTATTTTCAGTATTTAATAAATTATATGTTGGTACTTGTGGACTATATGTTGGATTATATTGTGGACTAATTGGACTCGCAGGAATATATGGTGGACTACTATTACTATTAGCAAAAGGAACATATCCTGGTGAACCATCACTGTTATATGTATTTGGTGGTTGAACAGATGCAGGACTTACTGGAGCATATTGTGGACTATCTATATTTTCTTGGACAACAAATTCTAAATTCTTTTCTAATTTTTTATTTTCTCCTTCCATTTCTTCAATTATTTTGTCTTGATTTACATCATCTTTGTTTAATTCATGAAGTTTATTATCTATAATAGCTCTATATCCAGAAAAGCCATATTCAAATAATTTTGCGTTATCTTCAATATATTTTTTCAAATCAACCTTTTTCATAGCACTTTCTAATACATCATCTCCTAATAATTTAAACATATTTTTTGAAAATGATAAACTCATCATTTGGTCAATATTATCTTCTGTTATAATACGCATTTGAATATTCATTACTTGTAATTCTTGTATTAATAATTTTAATGAATAAGGTATTTTCAATATACTAAAAGAACGACCAAAACGACTTATCATCTCAACATTTTGTGTTCCATCATGGTTCATATTATATTTCAATGGTCCATCAGCCATAGGACTCATAAATAAATCCTTTGAACTATTATAAACAGCAATACAACCTGTTTTATTACAAACAGCCATATAATATTCATCACCTCTAACCATAAATGATTCTGTTAAAAAATAAGTCATACCATGAGATAAAATAGCATCGCGTTCCATTTCACCAACTCTCAAACCACCATCATTAGCTCTTCCTTGAACTGTTTGTCTTGTTAAGAATGTTCTTGGACCACGTGCTCTGTAATTTATCTTATCTTTAACCATATGTTTCAAACGCATATAATAAGTTGGACCAATATAAATATTTGCTTGTAACTGTTCACCAGTATATCCACTATATAAAATCTCGTTACCACTAGAATGAAACCCGGCGCTAGTTAAATTATGTCCATATACTTTTGCGTTAGAACCCTTAATTGTAAAAGCAGTACAATCACCAAAACCTCCAAAATAAGCACATACTTTTCCATATACTGTTTCGATTAATTGTCCAATAGTCATACGTGACGGAATAGCATGTGGATTAATTATTAAATCTGGACGTATACCATCTTCAGTAAAAGGCATATCTTCTTCTGGTATAATTAGACCTAAAGTACCTTTTTGTCCTGCGCGAGAAGCCATCTTATCACCAATCGCAGGTAAACGTTCTTCACGAATTCTAATTTTTGCTAATTTAGTTCCTTCTTCACCTTCAGTAATAAAAGATTTATCAACAAATCCTAATTGACCCTTTTTAGGTTTAACTGAATTATCAGTTCCTAAATCAGGATCATTAATACTAGAAGCTACCTGTCCAATTAAAATGGTTTTATCATCTACTGGAGTATTTTCACGAATTAAACCGTGTTGATCTAAATGACTATAATCAAAACCTGATTTTGTTCCCACTATTTTTTTTGAAGAATTCATTACATCTGTAAAAATAGAGTTAACAGATGTTTTTGATATTTTAGAACTTTCTTCGCGAGATTCATACATAGAATGATAAGTTGTGCGGAAAATACCTCTAGCAATAGCTCCTTCATTTATTAAAATAGCATCTTCTACATTATATCCTGTGTAAGACATAATAGCAACAATCGCATTTACACCATATGGTTGTTCTTCTTTATTAATATATTCAAGATATCTTGATTTAACTAATGGTGTCTCTCCATTGTTTAATATAACACCCATTTTATCAATACGCATTTGATAATTAGAATGATAAACAGATACAGCTTGTCTACTTTGACTGCAAGAAAACGCATCACGAGCATATGGATTATGTTCAGGATAAATAATACTATTACCCATTACACCTAATATTAAAGATGGATGGATTTCCAAATAATTATAAAATTTATTTTGTCTAATTTCTTCTAAACTATTCGCAAATAAAGCACTATCTTCTTCTGCTACATCTATGTAGTCAACTACAGCTTTATTATCTTCTAATATTCTATCCATACTTTCAGTTGAAGTAATATCTTTCATATCAGGATAAAGTTCTGGAAGTTCATATACTTTATTTCTTTTAATTGAGAAATATTCATCTGCTTTTGTTTTAAATCCAGAAACAATATTAACCCATTTAGCTTCACCATTAATAATATCTTTTTCAATATCTTCACGTTCAAAACTAGCACGTTGGTTCTCAACATAAAAAATAGGACGTGTTAATCTACCAGAATCTGTATATATATGAATTTCTTCTCTCTTATAATCAAAACTAATACTCATATGTAATGGGAAAATTCCATTTCTTCTGAATAATTTCATTGTTTTAATTACTTGAATAGGATTTTCAATAACACCAATCCAATTTCCATTTACAATAATTTTCGCATTATTAGCAAGATATTTTGTTCCACATTCTTGAATAATTTTCATTGGTGTATTTGCTCTCAACCATTTTATAATAGGAAGACTTGAGAACCCGCTTGTTACTGAAGTTGTAATTGATAAATGTTTATGAAAACCAATATTACCACCATCTGGAGTATCTAAAAAATCTAAATATCCATATTGTGAACCATTTAAATGACGTGGTCCTGTTACTTTTGCACTTGAATCCATTGGAAGATTTGTTTTTCTCAAATGTGAAATATGTGTAAACCAACTTAATCTGTTTAAATCTTGAACAATACCTATGCGTTTAGTATATGTTTGAGCGCCCCAATTCCCTTTAAATGCTTTTCTAAAACCATCTTCAACAGTTCTTTCTTTAAAAAATTTTTGATAATTATTTGTTATTAGACTTGGAAAATTTTCTTTATATTCTTTCTCTTTCTTTTCTCTTTCTTCCTTTTCTTCGTCTGTTTCTGTTCCAGTATACTTACCTTTATGATAATAATATTCAAAATCTATTTCTTGACCAATTTTTTTGTGTTGAATAAGATAATATTCACGAAACAAATCATAAATAAGTGTTCCGGAAAGTTCTAAACGTTTATATAAATAATTATCTCTATCCGTTGGTTTATCATCTCCAGTATATACACGCAATAACTTCATAGCCATATATCCTAAAAAATAAGCTTTATCTAAAAAATTAAGTTCACCTACATGAGGTAGTAAATAATTTGTTAGAATTTCTAAAACACCAGTTGTTGTTTCTCTCTTTGTAAAACTAGCAATAAATTCTATAGCTGTTTGTTGATTGAATATTTTATTAGCATCATGAACTGAAGGAATAAAAAGGTCTACATAATTGCTATATTTTTCCATATCTAACAAACATGTTTCTATGATTTTTTTATCTGAATCTACACCTAAAGCACGCATAACAATAAATAATGGGATTTCTTTTCTAACATTAGGAATCTCAACCACAAGTTGTCCATTTGTGTATCTACTGCTTGGAGCAACCATTCTCACAGCGGTTGTTCTCATAGGTTTTGATGCATCTTCAGATACAGACCTTATTTCTGCGGAATAGTTAAAAATATCGTCTTTTAATTTTCTGATATATAACATATTATCTGCGAATTTTTCTTGAGTTATAATTACTTTTTCTTTTCCATCAATAATAAAATAACCACCGTAATCATTACGACATTCACCCATATTAAATCTAACTTCTGGTTGTAAATCTTTCAAAATACATAAGTTAGATTGAAGCATAATAGGAAAACGACCTAAATAAATTTTTTGTAATGTTAATGATGTTTCTTTTTTTTCTTCATTTTCATAATAAATTAAATCAACATCCACATCATAATGAATAGTAATACCATAAGTCATATTACGCAATCTAGCATCATTCGGATACATATAATGAGTTCTGTCGTCATCATAAATAATGGGTTTACCAAAATAAATTTTAGAACCATCTTTACCACCTAAATAAAGTAATGCTTCATTTCTTTTATCTTTATTAGGGTTAAATTTATCTTCTCTCTCAATAAAACGTACAGGATTATTTTCTTTAAATATATTATTTATACCCTTACTAAAAAAGTCGTTATAAGACTCTAAATGGTGTGCGACTAAATTATTAACATTATCACGAAAATATGTATCAATTAATTTCCACGAGATTTTATCCATTTAATATTTTATATAATAATATAATAAACTATTTTTATATTTATTATTATTATATAAATTATATAAATTATATAAATTATATAAAATTATAATTATAAGATATATTATAAAAATGATTTTGATAAAAATTTTTTCTAGTTTTTGTGATAGTGAAAACTGTAAGAGTGTTTTTGAGAGATTGTGTGAAGTATCTAAAATTGATTCCTATGGACCAGATAAAAAAATTTATATTACTACTGGTGATGATTACACTCATGCAATTATAATGAATACTGCTATGCCTAATTTGACTATATCAAAAAAAAATGTTGTTGGGCTAGCATTTGAACCTTATGAATTCCTTGGTATTACACCACAATTCATTGAATATGCTAAAAAACATATTGGTAAATATTATATTGGAGAGAAAAGACAATTACCATCTCCATTTATAGAACATTTTTCTTATATGTGGTTTTCTTTACCAAAAAGAGAATTTACGTTAGTTGATAAAAATATTAAAAAACCTATGTCTATTATTGTTAGTAATAAAAGACAAGCACCTGGTCATATTTATAGACACGAATTAATAAATGAAATTATTAATAATAATATGAATATAGATATTTATGGTAGTGGTAGTAAACAATATAATTCATCACAAGTTGTTGGACCATTTGAAGATTCAGAACCTTATGAAAAATATTTTTTCACAATAAGTATTGAAAATTATTCACATAATGATTATATCTCAGAAAAATTCATATCTCCAATGTTATATAATTGTATGCCTATTTACAAAGGATGTAAAAAAATTAATAAGTACTTTCCAAACGATTCTTATATTTTATTAACTGGAAATGTAAAAGAAGATATAGAATATTTGAAAAAAATATTAGAAAATCCACCTTGGTATTATAGACAAACAAATACAGAAGAAAACCGAAAAACTATAAATTTAATTAAAAATATTAGCAAAATTTATAAGTAAACACAACACACAATTATGTTATCATATTATCTTTGTCTTTACACAAATCACAAAACCATTTTGCGTAACAATATATATTTTTACCTAATGGTGTTTTATTATCACCACATATAGAACATATTTTAGCACATAAAGTAACACTTCCATCAGAATTTTTCATATACATTTCTCCTTTTCTAATTGATTTACTATTTTCAACAATATCAATGATTCGTTGATTGAATTCTTTTGAATCCAATTTTTCATTAACTAGTTTTTCAATTTCAGAATTTATATAATTTTGCATATTATATAATTTCATCACGAAAAATATTTAAATTATTATATTTAAAAATGTAAAAAATCCAAAATATATATATGAAAAAATCAATAAATATTTTGATTGAAGTTTTGGCTGAATTAGTAAAAAAAAGTAGGAATTAGTATTTTGATTTATTTTCTCTCTAACGTTCATCTGTATAAGTTGATGTTTCACTAGTATTTGTATTTGTTGTTGATACTAATGAAGGAAGACTACTCATAGTGAATGATTTCGTTTTTTTATTTTTGCGAGTTTTTTTAGGTTTTAATTTTTTAATTGCTTTTTTTGATTTTTTGATTTGACTGGGTGTTGTTATTTTTGATGAATCACTATTTTTATACCCATCTGTAATAGTAAAATATGTCCAAGGTTGTTGTGGTCTATCAACTAAATATGGTTCTAAATGTTTCCATTGTCTATTTTTATCACAATACTCTTTTACAATGAACGGAATACCACATGAATTACCCCATCTCATATGAAATCCCATATTTTTTGCGGATTCTGTATCCATTACTGCGCCATCAACAACACCACGAGCTTGATATGGTTTTGGTCTTGTTGGATCACTCATATATTCACGACCATCTAAATCATAATGTGCACACACTGTTCTTGAGCAAGGATTTTCTTTATGTAAATAAACATCATAATGGTCAGAAATAATTGCTTTTGCGACTTCAATATTAATTTTACCTTTATTTTCTTCAATTAAATCAGGAATGCGAACTTGTCTGGCGCCTTGATGACGACGAATATCACAATAACCACTATTAGCACATTCTAAGTTACGTATTTTAGGGTCAAAAGCGACATTACAACCATAAAAATATCCGTTTTTAGTTCTTTTAACATCATGATATTTCAAACCGAGTTCTAAAACCATAATTTCATTTGT
>JACCEB010033549.1_pt1 | contig 17716 bp, 29 predicted proteins | sample 7454761 | NCBI WGS metagenome assembly JACCEB01 (sample SAMN15323454, study PRJNA562643) | freshwater metagenome | isolation source: river surface water | place: USA:Blue River Watershed | collected 2017-08-18 | reverse complement strand
CTCCTAACTGTTAAACAAGTCTATATTATACAGCCAAAAAAATAGCCCGTCAATCGACGAGCTATTTTGTGTTGCATTTTTACAACAGCTTAGAGCATGTCGTAGTAGCTGTAGGTCTTTTCTTTGACCTTAGTCAGGACCAGTGTAGCACCGTCCGAGTTAGTGAACACGTACTTGGTACCGTTGTCATCAATCTTCTTGAGCTGTGCAGGCTCAAAAGTCATGTTTTCCCAGTCCCAGATCTCGTCACCGTCGTCGTCCTTGTCGTACTGCTTGTAGTTAACATGGACACGCTTGTTCAGCGGATTGCCGTGCCACTCTTTCTCGTCGTAGTTGGTTTCGGACATTTCCTCACCGTTGATCAAGAGCTTGATCTTGTAACGAGAATCATTGCCGTATTCTGGCTTAGTGTTCAACATCGACATAGCTTCTTGTGGAGACTCGTTGTAACGGTTCATTTCTTCAACAAGTGCTTTCAGCATGTCAAAGTTGAACTGATCAAACGTACCTGCAATGCCAATGATCTTGTCGATGTGTTCTTTAGCCTTAAGGTTATCTTCGCAGTATTCACGAATGAATTCTGGCTCCAAGCCTTTGTACTCCAGCGAGTAGAAGATGCGACCAGGACGGTTGCGCATGTGTGTATTCACACGCCACTTGTCGTTACAAGTAAGAACAAACAGCTTCTTGGTTGGGTACACGCCATCCAAGAGCGTGAGCATAGCTTCTTGCTCGTGTTCGTCGTAGACCTTTTCAAACTCGTCAAACACAACAATCACTGGTTGCTCAATGCTTTGAATAAATGCATTGAATGCATCACCACACCAGGGAGCGTTGATTACGATAGTAGGAATGTCTTGCTCGTAGCCTTTGATTGACAGCATTTTAGCAAGCAACGTCTTGCCGGAACCTTTTTCACCGGTAAGCATTACACCGGTAGTTGCTGGACGATCATTAAACGAGTTAAGAATACGGTCGGCACGCTTAACAGTGTCACCGTAGATCTTGCCCTTAAATTCGAACTTGTCGATCTGTTCGAGATACATCTCGCCAGTCATCTCGTTCTTTTTAATTACATAGTTGCCAGCAGGAAGATGCTCGTGCAGATCAATTGCTTCCTTTTTAGAAACTTTGTAAGTGTTGCCATTCTTGAGAAAATATGTCATTGTGTGCCTTTCTAAAGCCCTGTGTTAAAACTGTAAGTGTGTATTATACGAAATAATTGACACAGTGTCAACCATTAAATTCGACAAGTGTGACAGAGCCACCTTGTTCTTCAACCTTTCGGCTAAAGTCTTCGAGCATGGTCAAGATGCGAATCTTATCGCCGTTAGCCAAGCCCATGCCAATCATTGGAAATCCAAAACGGTATTTGCCAAGACGCTTTGCGAGTTTGTTAAGAATAGTCTGAAAACTGTTGTATTCAAACACATCTTCGCCTGCCTTGCTCACACTGTATTGAGTATAGGCATTAATAATTACCAATGCACCGTGCATACCAATTGTATAGGTATGAAGCTTGCCCGGATCGCCTGCGATTGTTTCTTGGTCTGCAATCCATGCATCGGGCATCTGTTCGCGGATTGATCGAGCAATGCCACTGCCCATAGTATTAAAACAATTGCATCCGTGAACAATAATGTCAAATTCTCTACGCTTGCCCATCTCGAGCAAGTCGCCTTTTACGATATTCATGTTAACTCCTTAGAATGTAAAGATAGTAATTAGGCCAGCTACGATAACAATGCCAGCAGCAAACAACCAGCCAGCAGCGTTGTCGTCTTGTACTGGAGTACGCTGAACGCTCTCAATCGCAAAGTTGCCAAAGATGTTCTTGTGTTCCTTGCTATAAGTAACCCTATCTGGATAGGCACGTTTAAACATAAAGTGAATGAACCACAAGCCAATGACCATAATCAAGATGCCGCCAAAGATGTGTACAAGTACTCCGCCGATCATGTGCCAAACAATTAGCACCATAGTAAGTTGTCCTACAGGAGTTTTAGCAAAATCATTTACTGCAATGCCAACTTCTTTTGCAGCACCTGCAAGACCTTGACCAACCTGGCTACCAATCTTAACCCACTTCTCAACCTTTTCTTCACTTGGTGCAGTGACCGATGTCTTGTCAGCTGCTTGGTTAGCAATTTGTTTAATAATCTCTGCCTTTTGTCCTTCAGTTAGTTTGCTAAAGCCAGCGTTGGCAACACTGTCGGTAGTGAGTGCAGCAAAGGCATTAAAGCTAAACATTAGTGCAACAATTGCAATAATTTTTTTCATGTGTGTGTTCCTTAGAAAAGTGGGAGATGTTTTGTCACTGCATCGATCTTGTCTTCGCGATCAGGACCAACTGCAACTGCTGTTAGTGTAGCAACTCCGTGAAATTCTGTCAAGCCTGCATCTTTAATTAAGCTACAAATAAGACCTTTTTCTTTAGCAGTGTTGTAAACTTCCAACAGTTGTTCTTCAGTTTCTACGTAAACGCAGATCTTTTTAAAACGGCCAGTTAGCCACGGAGCCATACGTTCGTCGTTTAAATCTAGCACAAGTTTATTACCGTCTTGTTTTGCCTGTCCTAAGATAGCACCTACGCTAGCATGTGCGCCTTGTGCAATGTATTTGCCCTTGCGCATTTCTTTAAACTTGCGCATTACAATTACTTGTTTGTGTTCCATTATTCTCCAACTCCGAAATGTTCTTTCAACTCTGCACCGCCAATGCCTTCTTCAACATGGTTTTCTCGGTTAAAAGCATCAAGGTAATCAGCACATTCTTGAACAATCAACTCAGCGAACTTTTTGATATCGCCCTCGTGGCAAAGTAAAGAGTGACCATCAGCATAGACATGAGCCTGTTCAGCAAGTTTTTGGATTCGTTCATTCATTCCAATTCTCCTGTAGCATCGTTGACCCGACCAAGGTAGACCGCCTTGTAAACAATACCGTCCTCTTGATAAGGATGCTTGTCAAAAAGTTCGATCCAATATTCTGCCAACTCTTTGGTGACAAATTCACGCTCTGTTTTAACCTTATACAAGTTGGGTAGACCGTTTTCTACGGGGTGGACTTGAACGATGTGTACGTATTTTGTCATTTTGCTTCCTTGAACGCTTTGCGGAATTCTTCAACTGTGAATGTCTTACCACGCCAGAAGGCGCCTGCAGGGTCCATAACCTTAACTTTGTTGCCTGTTACTTTAACCCACAAGTCACCATTCTGCCGAGGTGCGTTTGGAATGCAGTATGTGTCAGCCATTACAGATCCCTATCTGCAATGTGTTGATACCGAACTTGGAAATTCCAAGCATCTTTTTCGTGTTGCACATAGTGGCCATTTTCAAACCACTCGTAGGTAACGCCGTAGTCACTGTTATGATTAGCTTCGGGAGCAGCACCTGGGTACTTACGAACACTCAAGATGTAGACGCGATTGCCGCAACTGCTGACCCATTCTTCACCTCGGTGGAATGCAGGCCCTGTTGCCTTGTGAAACTTTTTCGCTCCGTTCATGATATGCTCCTGTCTGTGTAAGTTGTGTATTATACAGCCAAAAAAAAATCCTGTCAACCTTTCGGAAGACAGGATTCAAAACTACTAACGAATTAGTAGTTGTAGCGATCGACCATTACAGTCTTACGCATGATACCTTCAGGAGTGAATTCACTCATATCAGCGGAAAGCAAAGCCTTCATGATACTTGGACTGAAGCCGGATACAAGAGCAGCACCGGACTTATCTGCCTTTACAGGCACATTGTCCTTGCTGTTGATGTTCCAGAACACAACTTGTGGCATGGTGTAACCCGCTGCCGCATACTTGCGTTCAATCATTTCCATGGCACTGTCATTGTGTGTCACGCAACCGTTAAATTGCATGTCACTCAAGATTAGTAGCATCTCTGGCATTTCTGCTTGGGCTACTTGACCCTTAACTGCGACATCAAGAATCTTTTCAAATGCCTTGTGCAAGTCAGTACTCATACCCCACTTGCTACGAACCATTTGATCCATCTTCTGAACAATGTTACCCTTGAGGTGCAACAGTTCTGGAGTGGAACTGAAAGTCAAGAACGTATCCTTGAACTTACCTTGGTTCTTTTCAGCCAAGTACAAGCCTAGGCTGACTGCAACATCCATACAAGTTGTGGTGCCTGATCCACCTGCTGGGCAGCACATGGAACCGCTAACGTCAACCAAAGGAAGAATGTTAGCATCACCAACAAAGTTTGGAAGAGCTTCCCATTGAGCCACGATGTGGTCAAGTTCAGTCTTACTGTAGTTGTTGCTGTAAGAGTTGATACCCTTCAACACGTCATATGGGTAAACTGCTGCGGCGTTAACCTTAACAGTTGGGTCAGTCTTATCGACCAACTTTTGCACATACTCAGCGAACTTTGTAGTGTGACGGTTGAATGCCTTCTTGTAACGTGCGCTAGCAACGCTAGGAACGTGACTGAAGTTAATGTTGTCCCAGTCGCCTGAGCACATTTGGGTTTCAACAACCTTTGTAAGAGCAACAAGGCTCTTACGATACTGCTTTGGAGTCATTCCAAAGAACTCGCGGATTTCGCGAGCAACTTCACCCTTGCGAGGTGTCCACTTAGCAGCCAAGCCGTTTGATGCACGAAGTGCGTCGCCCAACATGGTGTAAGCTTCGGTCTTGAGATCCTTGTCAGTAAAGACAAAGATGTCGTCCCAACGACCAAGTTCAGGCACCTTCTTCAACATTGCAGACGCTGCTGCCTTGTCGGTCTTTTCAAGGTGCTTCAAGATGCTGCGGAACAACTCGCGTTCACCCGCACCACCTCGTGCATCACGTGCCCAAAGAGCAATACGCAATGCCAAATCCTTGTCTTCCACATAAGCTGCGGTAAAGGCAGGGATAATGTTCTTGCCACGGCTTGCGCCAATTCCGTAGAACAAGTCAACGGTGGACTTTGCTGTTGACTTACGTGCCTTCATACCGTTAGTGGTCTTGGCTTCTTGATTAACTACTGCGTTAACAAAAGTGTTCATGTGTGTTTCCTTTCAGATTAGATTAAAAAAATTTCAATTGCTGTTGCTAATCTTGTTAGCAGGATGACCGAGACGGTATTTTATTTTCTGCTTGCCCCCATCCCTAGTACATTAGTTCAGTCTCGCAAGCCTAACCTAACTTGTGTCTGCGTTAGATAACATATATGTCTTTCCATAAGTCGTCAGTTCCATTAGCGTTATGGTTTATACATTTCTGTATTCCCACTACAACCTTTCCACGGGTCGCCGTCTACTGCATTAGTGGCTTCGTTATGAAGTAAGTGATTGCTGTATTCATCCTATTTGTTAATTGCTTAACATGTTTCTATTATACTCTCTGTGTTGCTAAATGTCAACTACTTTTTGGCAGGATACGTTTTTTTAGGATTTGAACCTAATATCGCGTGGAGCGAATTAACCGAAGTTGTTTGCTGAATGTATCCTATGATAAACAGGTTAGTGTTTTGCCAGTTGTTTTGCATGTACTAGCACCATGTGTGATAGGCTGTGAAGTTATCTCTGCCCATCGTTTGATACGGGTATTAGCCGTGACGGTTTGCTGTAACTAACCTAGAACATGGAGCACCGAGAGGGATTTGAACCCCCGGTTTTACGGATTTGCAATCCGTTGCATTGGGCCACTCTGCCATCGGTGCATTGTTGGTACCTTGTAGTGGGGTCGAACCACTGACCTTCGCCTTGTAAGGGCGTTGCTCTACCACTGAGCTAACAAGGTATATCTTGCTGGTCCCGCTACTACGAATCGAACGTAGATCTAATTCTTAGGAGGAACTTGTTCTATCCATTGAACTATAGCGAGCATATATGGTTGCGGAAGCAGGATTCGAACCTGCGATCTGTAGCTTATGAGACTACCGAGGACGACCGGACTCCTCTACTCCGCGATAAACTGGTCCGTGTGACACGATTCGAACATGCGACCACCTGGTCCCAAACCAGGAGCTCTACCAGGCTGAGCTACACACGGATTAAACTGGAGCGGGTAGTCGGATTCGAACCGGCTTCTTTAGCTTGGAAGGCTAAGTCCTCTCCCAGGAGAATACCCGCATAAATTTGGAGGACGGGGTAGGAGTTTAACCTACCTAATCCGGGTTTGCAATCCAGTGCATAAACGCTCTGCCACCCGTCCATAAATCTTTATTAAACACACTAACGACATAGGCAATTGGATCTCCCTGTCTAACCGAACCAACTTCGGCAGTGCGCTTAATAAAAATGTCTAGCCACACACACCACATGTGCCCTAGACTGGGTTGTTACCCCGTCCACGTATTTTATTTCTATGGAAGCAGTTAGCGTTCTGCTCCTTGGGCTATTTACACGCTCCCCAAACAGGGAATGAAGGTTAAGTCCCAATGCACCTCGACACATTAAGGCAGTATCTATGCCCCAGTCAATAACGGTTGAGTGGACCCGGGTGTTAAACAGGATAGCTTCCTACTTTTTGTTTTTATCGAGGAGACTTATCGAAACTCCTCTATCTAGTTCTGTCTTCAAGTATTACCTTCAATGCACTCGGGTGAACCTCTGCGCTCCAATAATACCCAACATTACTAGCGTTCCATAGTAATATTATGGTTGCTGTAACTATCCTAAAACTTGGTGCCCCCGCGCGGATTCGAACTGCGGACCTCTCGCTTACAAGGCGAATGCTCTGGCCAACTGAGCTACAAGGGCGTAAATCTTATTTTACAAGTCTTTGCCTGACAAGTCAACCTTTCCGGTTTCGTATTTTTCTTTACGATCTAGAAATTCTTCTTCAGTCAGTGCATGCCAGCCGCAGCAATCACCAGTTGGCGAACGTCCGCAACCGCAAGTACCTTTTTTCATTTGTTCAACGCTTGGACTCATTGTCTTGCCTTTTCTAAAAATGTTATCGTAGTTATCACGATACGAGTTAGAAGTGCCTTTCGTTTGAATTGCATCTCCAGTAATATCATTCCTAGCTACCATAAGTTCTCCAAATCTATGTCTTGTCTATTTCCAAGATGTCAACATGAAGTGTTGCGTTATTACTTGTCGACTTACAACTGCGACTCACCGCTGAGATACATGTTTTCTCGTTGTTTGGTGGAGGTAAGGAGGATCGAACTCCTGACCTACGGCTTGCAAAGCCGCCGCTCTCCCAGCTGAGCTATACCCCCATATAAAACAGAATCCGCTTTTTTCATTAACAGTGAAATTTAAAATTGCTGAATGGATTCTAAAACTTTGGCTCCCCGAGCTGGGCTCGAACCAGCGACACCTTGATTAACAGTCAAGTGCTTCTACCAACTGAGCTATCAGGGAACAATATCTTTTACTTAGTCTGCCTTGGCAGTGTTACGGTCTTCTTTTGAACGACGCTTTGATTGCAGCTTTGCAATTTCTGCAGAGTGCTGTGCATCAATAAACATACGCTTCCAACCGTTACGTAGCTCTTGCGAACCTTTTGTTAGTGCAACGATTGTTTTAAACTGTTTGCTTAGTTTAAATGTACCACTAGTCTTTGCCATAATTTTCCTTTTGTTGTTAACCTGGCGGAGCGTATTGGATTCGAACCAATGATCAGAGTTTTTGCCCCGATGCTTTCTTAGCAGGAAAGTGCCTTCGACCAACTCGGCCAACGCTCCTAAATACTGGTGCTCCGAGGCGGGGTCGAACCGCCATGCCTTTCAGCGTCAGATTTTAAGTCTGATGAGTATACCGATTTCTCCATCGGAGCATTACTCGTTTACAATGCTATTGTACTTTCTTTTAATAGCATCTGCAATCTTTTTCTTGTGTTCTTCGCTTTTAGGTTTGCCTTTATTAGCTTTCCCACCAGCACTTTTATTACCACGTGAATTTCTTTTACATGCTTCGTCATAACCATATTTCTCAACTTGTCTATCCCAAACAGATTTCCAATTTGGATTATCTTCGGTTATGTTTTCTTTATCAGTTCCCCAATACAAATGTTTTGGGTTACTACATTTACTATTATTGCAAGCATGACACAATAGTATGCGTCCACTAGGAATAGTAGTATCTAAATACTGTGCAAGTACACCTTTATGATTAGTAGAGTTACCCCCACGCTCACAACATAGTTCTTCTAAGTTTAAGTGTTCTCTACGTTCTTCTCTAGGCAGTTTGATAAAATCGTTAATATCTTTCATCTTGTATTTATACTAAACACAAAGAAGCAGACATTAATGTGTTTACCTATATTCTACGCTTTTTCCACGTATAGTCAATACCATCTGGACATTTTCCATCTTTAATAGAGTCTGCACCAAACATACCGACGATTTCCATATCTTTACTTTTTATTGTAACGAATACGTTTAATTCTTTTGCAAACTTCATAGCTAAGTCTAAGCTAGGAAATGCTGTTTCTGTTTCTTTATCTATTACTTTATACATTGTTAATCTTCTTTTCTTTTGCCCACATCACAACAATAACGACATTATATTTACACTTGGCGCCTCGTAGGGGACTTGAACCCCTGGCCTCCGGCGTGACAGGCCGGCGCTCTAACCAACTGAGCTAACGAAGCAATGTTTGGCGGAAACGGTGAGATTCGAACTCACGGACCATTTCTGATCGACAGTTTTCAAGACTGTTGCAATAAACCGGACTCTGCCACATTTCCATATTTGGTGGAGTGTACTGGGATCGAACCAGTCGTGCCAGAGGCGGCGGATTTACAGTCCACTGCATCACCATTGATGCTTCCACTCCTTATACATTAATGTCCTACAGCTTTAGTAGGCCTCTCACTCTTTCGAATGACGCGGTCACACGTTAATGTATTGTAACTTGGTGCGCCAGGTGAGACTCGAACTCACAATCCTCTCGGCATTGGCTTCTAAGACCAACGTGTATACCATTCCACCACTAGCGCATAAACTATCATATTAAAACACATTAGAACGACCATAACATACAAAAAGACCTGGAAGTCAAAATGCTATGCTAATGTGTTTTAATATGGTACTCGGTAGGGGAATCGAACCCCTCTTCCCGCCGTGAAAGGGCGGTGTCCTAGACCGATAGACGAACCGAGCAAATTACCACTTCGAATTTTTAACGAACGCTGTCAGTTAGCACAATCTCTAACTAAGCATCTATTGTAACATCGCCGAACAGCTTTGTCAACAGTTTTTTTGTTGCACTAGCGATCTACTGTACATTGTGATTAAACACTAGGACTTAGTATAAGTCGTCCTGTACTCCGCATCTTTTTAACACAAGTCCTGCGGTTGCTTGTGAGCCAATACAACAAAAAAACTGCTTTGTTAATTTCTTAACATGTGTCTATTATATATCCGATAAATCAAAAAGTCAACCATTTTTTGGCCGGGCTTGCAGGAATCGAACCCACACCCTCTGGTTCGAAGCCAGAGATGATATCCATTTCACCAAAGCCCGGTAAATATCTTCATGAGTAAAATTACAGTTGGCGTCTTCGGCGATAGTTATGCAAATGCAGAACACGGGCACGAAGAATTTCCTAACATGCGAGACAACGCATGGTTTTATCATTTAGGCAAAGAATATGAAGCAACTAGCTACGGAGTAGGCGGTGCATCCAATTATTATTCTTATGCTAAGTTTTTAGAACATCATAGCAAGTATGATAAAAATATATTTCTAATAACATATCCAGGCAGGCATCCGTCTTCAGAAATTGTTATAGAAAAAAATCCTAAATTTGATTACCTAGGCAAAGGTCCAGGTGTTGATACAGAATATGGAAAAGTACTGTTTCCATCAAGCGCCGGGACATCTGATTACCTATTAACACATGCTTCAGAGTACAATTTTGATTCTAGTACTCTACGCAAACTAAATGCAATACGTGATTACTACATGTGGTTAGAACATCGAGAATACGATCAAACAGTTACAGAACTGTTAATAGATCACATTAGACGCATTAGGCCCGATACTCTTTTTATTAATTTGTTCTATGAACGATTCTATAAAGAGCCATCGGATAAATGGAATAAACCGTTAGTCACGTCTGTCACTGGTCCAACTTTTTTAAACTATCTAGACTCTATGGTTAGAGGATTAGACAGTAACTGGAGCAAGCAACAGTTTCCACACGAAGTTGTTTCAAAATACTTCGAAACACGATGCACTTGTCACTTTAGCCAAGAAGCAAATCTAGTAATTGCACAGGATGTTAGACACGCATTGATTACAGGAATTTGGAATCCTACTGTACCTAATGCAATAGTGCATACTAACACCGAGCTAGGTTACTACTATAATCTAAAAAATCCTATACAAAAAAACGATGTGCCCGGACATTAATGGCACCGCGAGTTGGATTCGAACCAACCTAATGCCTGTTTAGAAGACAGGTGCCTATCCACTAGACTATCGCGGTATTGTTTGGAGGAAGGATGGCAGAATCGAACTCCAACCGCTTGCGCAGTCCATCTGTTTTCGAGACAGTGCTAGGCCCAGCCTAGTTAACCTTCCAATGTTTGGCAGTAGGAAAGGGATTCGAACCCTTGTACCGTTTCCGATGCACTCCTTTCCAGGGAGGCCGATTAGACCAACTCTCGCATCCTACTATGGTGGCCATGACCGGGGTCGAACCAGTGACACACGGATTTTCAATCCGCTGCTCTACCAACTGAGCTACACGGCCATTATTTGGTACCCTAGATGAGACTCGAACTCACATGCTTGCGCACAGCGACCTCAACGCTGCGTGTCTACCAATTCCACCACCAGGGCATATTGTTAAATGTTCTGCCGACATAGGCACCGTTGTCCGTGCCTTGCTCTTCCCATTGCGCTAACTATACTGTCTAATAGACAAATTGTAATTTCAAACGGACCGCGAATCCGTTCTAGTTGCGCCAAGCGTCCAGGGCTGGGACCCATACAACTAAACAAAACATTTAACAATATGGTAGTTCCTACTGGATTTGAACCAGTGACCTACACGATGTCAACGTGGTGCTCTACCCCTGAGCTAAGGAACTATATGTGGTGCTCAAGCAAGGAATCGAACCTTGAATGCTATCGTACCAAGATAGCGGTATACCATTTACCTACAAGAGCAAAACAGGATGATGTAGTATCGCCGGGAATCGAACCCCTATTTCAACTACGGTCCCCAATTGGACGGCCTGCAAAGTTTTGGCTGCAAAAGAAGATTGCTGTAGTCATCCTAAAACTGGTACCCTGTCTTGGACTTGAACCAAGGACTCCCACCTTATCAAGATGGTACTCTGACCAACTGAGTTAACAGGGCATCAAACTGGCGTCGCTGCTGGGATTCGAACCCAGATCTCTTCCTTGACATGGAAAAAATATATGCTGAACGTAACCTAAACAGGCTCACCTTTTATAAGTGTCCTAACCATTAGACGACAGCGACATTAAATTGGTACCCTCAGACAGATTCGAACTGTCACTGAACTCCTTTTGAGAGAGCGGCCTCTACCAATTGGGCTATGAGGGCATTATGGTTGATAATTATCTCTACCAACCGTGTGTCTTGTTACTTCTTTTAAAACTTCATTTAGTCTTACAATTTCAGTAGCTGCTTCTTCTAGCAAATTTGCTATTCGATCTGGCTGTCCTTCTTGCACGCTTTTTCTGTGTGCAATTTGTCTACGTATTTCTGCACGCTTTCGCAGCCTAAATACTAGACTTTGTTGTTCTACAGGTAAATGACTTTCATCAATCATTCTGTTTCCTTTGGCCAAAACATTTTAATAGGTTTACCTATACGTTTGGCATAATCATGTGTGTACCAAGTACCGCCCTTAGGTTGCCAAGAGTCTTGTAAAGGCACAACTAAAAGTAAATCACATTCGTCTACAATGTTGCGATCTCTTTCTAAGTAACTCTTAGGTTCTCTAATTTCGTCTCCGCCGAAGTAACCTTGCGATTCAGTTTTCACTGGCGGGTGGCAAACAATTCTCCACCCGTTGTGTTTTGCAATCGCAGCTACTTCGACATCAACTCCTAAACAGTCACCGTGATGAAATTCAACATCAGGACCTAGTGTAGCACAAAATTCAATAATGGCCAACAGTTGTTCATCCGTTGCGCCTTCTCTAGTTCCTGTTACACCAATCTTCATGCTAGTTGCTCACGAACCCATGCTAGACGAGCTTGCTCATCCATTGCAGTGTATTCAACAATATTAGCACGAATTGCATCCACAAGTGGGTAATACTCTTCATCTAGATTGTGCTTGATGTCCTTGTTCAAGTCTACTAACTTATCTGTGCGTGGATTGCGAGCAACCCACTTTGAAGTTAAGTAGTATGGTGACTTAATCTTAGCACTTACACCATCGTCTGTGTAGAATACGTAACCTTCGTGTTTGCACTCCTTGGCTAGTTGTTCTAAACGAGCCATGTTAGTTGTTACACTTTCTGCCCAGAAGCAATTAAGCATCCGAGCAAAGTCCATTAGAAAATGTGGGTCGTGCATTATTTTAGAATGCCACTTGTTTTCGCGGCATCCTAACAAATACATACCTGCCTTTTCTGGAACAATATGCGGATCGTCTGGATGAACACACTCAAACATAAAAGTCATGTTTTCGCAATCTGCTGTTCCTAACGATAACCGCCAGTCTGTCAAAGACATATGCGTTGCCATCATTTCCTTTGCCATTGCAACATATGGGCTGTCGGTGCTACCAGTAGTAGATACTAACAGTTCTCCGTTGTAGACAGTCATAGCAACCATAAACCCGTTGACCTTACGGAATGCAGTAACCTTAGTATCTGGAGCAAGCACTGGTGCTTCTTTTTCGATACCATAGTTGTAGATCTTTGTGAAAGGATATGTAACTAGATTAAAATCCTTGTCAACAATAGTTCCGCGGCACTCGGCAATGTATTCGTTCCACAAGTTATCGTAGAACACTTTCTTCTTGTACTTGAGTACGTAGATACCATCGCCACATTCTTTCATGTTAACTAGGTTTGAAGTTTGTACGTACTCTTGCAATTCATCTTTAAACATTGTTCAATCCAATTCTCGAATAACCAAGTTTAGATTTAATTTCTTTTCGATTCTCAGAACGGGCACGATCGAAGTCAGTGTAATCTATACCGTCCCATCCAGCTAGCCAATAGCCTTCGGCTACACATTTGGTATACGGACTATGTCGTTCGTAACCTCGGACTTTGGCTTCTTGTCCTTGCTGGTGGACTGTTCTGAGGAACTTACTCATCTTGCTACAATCTCACTAGCACGTTTCCATAGAGTGGAGTCACCTTTAGTGAGAACCTCGAGGAGCAATCGCTTTTCTTCTAGATAAGTTTTAGCAAAGGTCGCATCATGTTCAATGATGCTTGAGCAATTAGAAATTAAATCGGCTAGCTTAATTGTTTGTGCCTCAGCAGGAGCATTAGCAATATGCGCACGATCAATTGCTTTACGTGTTGCACGATTGCCATCCTCTGGCTTGCTCACATCAGTCAACCATTTAACAAGTGTAGCAATATCAATACCAAACGACATGTGAATGTCAGTGTACGTGCATCCAGTATCTTCTACTACATCATGCAACCAAGCTGCTGCAACCATGTCGGGCGTACTGCCTGGAACACTGGCAACAATTTTTGCTACTTCTGCAGGGTGAACAATATAAGGTTCGTTTGTATATTTACGAAGCTGCTTCACACTGGCGTGAGCAGCTATTGCATATACTTGTGCCTTATGCACAACGCTCATGCCACCCAACTCCATTGTAAAGCCTTCCATTATTCTCTCCATTCGTGCATTTCGCACAAGCTATGTTCAATGTCTAAAAATGTAATCATAGGCATATCAGGAAATGTACAACCCCAACCTTTAACAGTTAGAACGCTTCCCTGCATGTCGCCTTTGTTCCAAGGGTGTCCAGAAATAGGACGCTGCCATTTGCAGTTGCAGCAACAACGACCTGTTTTGTTAAACTCTTCTGCGTACCCTTCGAAACACGGCTTCATACATGATGTCCTTTTACTTCGTTATCTTTGATACGGTTAATAACATACTCTATAGACACACAGATTTCACCTGTTGAGTCCATGCCCACATCAAACGCACGATACTTTTCTAAGCCACTTGTGCCACCGTGTAAGTGACCATACAAGTGCAGAGCGCCGCGGTGCATCTGATCCCACTCTGCAATCGGATAGTGAAACATAACAATCTTGTGACCATTATATGTAATATCCAAATACTTGTGTACTTCTGCAAATGCGTTACGGAATGTAGCATCCTGCAAAGTTTTGCGATCGTGATTGCCTTCAATCAAAATCTTAGTACCATTCAAACGCATCATCATGCGTCCTGCATCACTCCCCGACATAAACGCAACATCACCTAAGATGTAAACAGTATCTTCTGGCTGCACTTTAGCATTCCATTCTTCTACCATTGCGTTGTTCATGTACGAGACATCGTCTTTAAAACGAGCACGAGTTACAGGACAGAACTTCATGATGTTCTTGTGACCAAAATGCAAGTCACTTGTAACCCATGTTCTCATTTCTTTTTCCTTTATTTTTTCAATGCTTCCATAGTAGCAAGGATTGTTGCCCATTGCTCCTTTGGATCAGTTCCGGCATCCAAATTACGGATTGCCATAAAATCTTTGTGGCTTTCAGGAATCTTAAAATAGATGTTTGCGTATGTGCAATCAAAGCTATCATCTTCATCGTGGCTATACCAGGGGTGCTCTGACATTTCTTCAAAGACATCCTCGTAATCTTCCCGATTGCCGCCGCCATTGCGTGTATGTACAACAATGTAATCATCTTCCATATACACATTACGGAAGCGGCCAAAGTCAGCTTGTGTTTTGCCCAGAACTTCCAACAGTTGGTTAGCATCTGGGTTCATTCCAAAAAGCATGTTGTACAAACTCATGTTATTTCCTTGTTAATGGCTGTATTATATTACCAAATTAGACAGTTGTCAAGCCTTAATCCAATCTGAATCGCCTAGAATTTCGATACTTTCGCTACCATCATATTCATTAATACGAAATAGTGTACCTTCTGTGATCCACGTAACAACAGCATCGTCAAGTCCGCCTGTATAGGCATCAGGATATCGCATTGCAACATACGAGTATAGTGCATCGCGGTTGTTGTCCTCGATGTACTTTACTAGCATAGGATCAAAGATCATTGCCTCGCCGTAGTCATAGTCCCAAGTGGACCAGCCAGCGCCGAAACCAGGAGAATATATTACAGCAACTTTACCATCGCGAACAACTTTGCCAGTATAAATCTCATCAGCAATTTCGTTGGGTTGATTTTTTACTAAATCATTCATATATCACCATCTCGTTCTTTTGGAACTACAAACCCCCAATCGGTTTCAATGCCGTTGATAGTATGCGGTTCGTTTTCATCGTAAGTCCAACCTAAGCATTTCATCATCTTATGCTTAACTAGCAAGTTAGGGCTGCGAAATGCTTCTGCATCTCTAAACCCCATCATGACACCGACTTCGGCAACTGCGCCGCTACGGCAAACGCCTGCATGACAATGTACTACAACATTCATTCGATTTTCAAATGCACGTTGCAGTAATGCAGTAAGTCGAGCAGCTTGCTCATCTGTAATCATACCCCAGCTCATGTCGATCATTTCACCAGAGCCATTGTTAGTCATGCCGTTGTCTTCGATGTCAAGAAACTTAAACTGATGTGTTTCTTTAAACTTGTACGACGGTGTAGGAAACTCCATATCCGGATCAACAATTTGAATAAGCATACTGTTGATACCTGCGTCGATATGTCGTCCTGTAGGGATATCAGCTAATGCTACATTCTGGATCCATGGATTCATTTTACTTTCCTTTAACTTTTTCTAGTGCATCTTTACGCATTAGAAATTTCCTGTCTTGAACAGTTTTACTAACTAACAAGTACTCTATGCCGTCAATCACTTGAACTTCTTTAACGTTGTTGCAAACTACTTGTTCACCGTTAAATCTATTTTTAAATGTAATTGCTTTCATAGCAGTTTCCTTATTATAACAGGTTCTCTTTTTTCGTGCTACCACTACACCAACGTGAAGACCAACTCACGCCTGGGATTCGAACCCAGCCCCTCTTTTTTACAGAAAGATTATTTTGATTGCTGAAAAGAACCTAAATGGTCAAAACTCATAGTACCCAACTAGTGGACCGCAATCGCGAACACTAACGGGATCTAACGTGTCATTAATTACGCCGTCAATATAAGCAACAACATGCTCAGTTGTAACAGCCATAATTTTTCCTTGCATTGGAAGTTTAGTCCAACAGTCGACGCGGTGCATTTTTGTTACTCCGATGTCTTTAAGGAATTTTTTATAAGTGCGTTCGTACACACCATTATCTACACTACTGCGGTTTGGTCCACGCTCACGCTTAATATATTCATTAAGCGCATTGCGAGTAGCCATATAGCCGTTGCCTGTTAGAATACTCAGCGCACGAACAACGCAATCGCCTTCGTGTGTAGGTTTCAGGCCTGTTGCATTACGGCCACCGTCGTTGTAAGAAATGTGTTTAATCCATCTTTGCATAGGGCGTATTATACAACCGTTTTTGAAAGATGTCAACTAAAGAAAACAGGATACGTTTCTTATTGCCGGATGCTCTACCGATTGAGCTACACTAGAGTTGCTATGCTCGTCTAGCAGTTGGAATCGAACCAACAACAGTCTGGGTGTTTAGAAATATTTGCTGAATGTATCCTAAAGCTGGAGCGGGTAGCGAGAATCGAACTCGCGAATAAACCTTGGCAAGGTTTCAGGTTACCATTACATCATACCCGCATGTATCTATTATATATCCTCTAGACAAAGTCTACAAGAAAAATTCCATCCTAGTTGTTCGCCGTACAACTGGAAAAACGGGGGTCTGTATTTTAACATATAACTTATCCTATTATACACCATATGTTAGGGTGAGGCTCTGGAGCCGGCTAGTGGATTCACACTAGGATCATCCGGCATAAATGGTGGACTTCGTTGGAATTGAACCAACGCCTCCGAAGGTCTATATCCCACGGCGTACTTCCCAGCTAATACATGAAGTCCATATAGGTTTTTGAAGCGCCCATCTATCTTTCTCAAGGACTCAACGGATTGTCTCGCACGGGAGAGTTTAATCAACCTTGTGTTGCTACTGGCGTGTCAGTCTCAAGATTAGGGACCTAGCGCACAAGGGACTCAATCCACAGCGTCTATCTTCAAAACTTGGTGCCCCATCACAGAATCGAACTGCAAGCCTCGGATTACAAAACCGATGTTTTACCATTAAACTAATGGGGCTAATTAGGTGGCGGATACAGGAGTCGAACCTGTTAAGAAGTTTGCTGTAAACATTCTAGTCTGAATGCTCTCTACAACCATGTAGAAAGTATCCGCCATAAAACTTGGTGTGCAAAGAAGGATTCGAACCTCCAACAGTACCATACTAAAAGTCTTGCGAACTTCCAAGGGACTCGAACCCTTTGCCTCAACTGCCGTCGAGCTGTCTACCGTTTCAGCACTTGCACATTATTTGGTAGTGAAGGTGAGATTCGAACTCACACCGGACTCCGTATGAAGGAGGCGCACAACCATTATGCTACTTCACCATATGTAAACACACTGCGACAAATTGCTATGCACTTGGCTCCGATTGCCAGCTGTGGAAATGTGTTTGCATATGGTAGGGGCACAGGGAATCGAACCCTG
>JACCEB010072539.1_pt1 | contig 17721 bp, 20 predicted proteins | sample 7454761 | NCBI WGS metagenome assembly JACCEB01 (sample SAMN15323454, study PRJNA562643) | freshwater metagenome | isolation source: river surface water | place: USA:Blue River Watershed | collected 2017-08-18 | reverse complement strand
TGATCGTTACGGCATCCGCTTGACTGATATCATTTCACCATCGGAGCGATTACGGAAATCCAAAAATTGACCCCTCACAACGCTAGTTTGCCAATTCGGCGCAGTTTGAATGCTTTGCGTTTATGCGTCACAGCAATCGGAGGCATGACCTCCTCTTTTGTTGCCTTGGCACAAGCGGCATCAGCGCCCCTCACCCCATCCACCCCTAGTTCTTCTGCTTCTGTTTGGGGCGGGGCTTGGTTAGGTTTGGTCACACTCAGCTTGTTGGTCGTGTTGGTGGCGGTCGTTATTTGGTTGTTTCGCAGAGGGACACAAAACACAGCTGCCGGCGGACAAATTCAGTTGTTAGCGGCGTTTCCCGTGGGGCCACGTGAGCGCTTGTTGGTGGTTCGCATGCAAGACCGCATCTTGGCTTTAGGCCACACACCAACACACATCAGCTTGCTGGCCGAACTGGACGATTTTGAGCCACTCGCTGGCAGCGGCTCATTGCCTTCTGGGTTTGCCGGCCAACTCACGGCCCTGCTGTCTGGGAAGAAAAGCATATGAGGTCCTCTCACCTCAAATGGTTGGTGGGGCTTGCGCTGTTTTTATTTTGTGGATGGGCTGCTGCTCAAAACTTACCGCTGGTCACTTCTAGCACCTCCAAAGCCGGCACCGTTTATGCCGTGCCTGTGCAAACATTGTTGGCCTTAACAGCCCTCTCGTTTTTGCCCGCTGCGCTCATGCTCATGACCAGCTTCATTCGAATTCTCATTGTGTTCTCCATGTTGCGGCAAGCCTTGGGCCTTCAAAGCATGCCGCCCAATTTGGTCTTGATTGGCCTGTCGGTGTTTCTCACTTTTTTTGTCATGAACCCCGTGTTGGAGTCGATGTACAGAGACGCTTATTTGCCCTTGGCCAGCGGCAAAATTGGATTTGAAGAAGCCGTCAACATTGGCACAGAGCCTTTGAAACAATTCATGCTCAGCCAAACCAACAAAGACGACTTGAGTCTCTTTGCAAAGTTGTGGGGCAAGCCCATCGAAACACGCGCCGATGTGCCCATGACGGTTCTCATTCCTGCGTTTGCTGTGTCTGAAATCAAAACAGGTTTCTTGTTTGGCTTCCTCATTTACTTGCCCTTCTTGGCCATCGACTTTGCGGTGGCCAGCATATTGACGTCCTTGGGCATGGTCATGGTCTCGCCCATGATGTTCTCGCTGCCCCTCAAGTTGGTGGTGTTTGCTTTGGCCGATGGCTGGTCATTGCTGGCCGCATCTTTGGTTAACAGTTTCAAGGTCACCTAGTATGGATTCCGGCTTTGTCATTGAAGTCGCATTCAAAGCGCTTTGGATGGCGTTTATTTTGAGTGGGCCCATCCTCATTTCTTTGCTCATCGTCGGTTTGGTCATCGGTATTTTGCAAGCGGCTACGTCCGTCAACGAAAGCTCCGTGGCCTTCATTCCCAAGTTGGTGGTCATTGCGGTGGTCTTGCTCATTGCAGGCCCCGTCAGTTTGGCCATCTTTGTGGATTACCTGCGCGAGGTCATCCAAGAGTTGCCCGAGATTCTGCGCTAACGCACATGCTGCCCATCAGCCCCGATTGGATGACGCAGACCGTCACGGTGTGGATGCTGATATCCGTGCGTTTGCTGGGCTGCTTCATGGCCATGCCCTTGTTTGCATTCCGTTCTGCTCCCATGCGATTGCGCGTCTTGTTGGCGCTGGTCATTGCCTTTGCATTGGTGCCCATGGTGCAATCTGATTTACCTGTAATTGACGACATGGCGCCAGGCTATGCCATGGTTTTTGTCGAGTTGGCCGTTGGCCTGACATCAGGCTGGATGGTTCGGGTTGGCTTGAGCGCAGTCGACATGCTTTCCGATGTGTTGTCGCAGCAATCTGGTTTGAGTTTTGCAGCCACGCTTCAACAAGATACCAACTTGGCCTCGGGCTTGGTGGGTGAGTTTTTAGGCTTATTGGCCATTGCACTGGCCTTCACCATGAACATTCATTTGGTCATGCTGGAGTTGCTGCTGAACAGCTTCAAAGTGTTGCCCCTGGGCACTTGGCCCAGCGCTTGGCGTTGGCCTGCCATTTTGAGTTTGGTACAAGATGCCTTTATTTTGGGCTTGGTGTTGGCCTTGCCTGCCATCGTCATTTACTTCCTCTTCAACATGACGCAGGCCATCTTGGCCCGCGTCAGTCCGCAAATGAATTTGTTCTCTGTGGGCTTCGCCATCATGATCCCAGTGGCTTTTGTGGTGATTGTTTTGTTGCTACCGTCTTTTGCAGAACTGGTTGAAACAGCTTTTGAAGCGCCATTTGATTTAATTCGGGCGGGCTTTGCCAACAAGCCTGCGCCCTAACAGGTCTTCACAAGCACCTTTGCGGCCTGCACTCAAGGTGCTGTTTTGGTTTCTAAATCGGGCAATGCGCCTATTTCAGGCAATGGCAAGTCGTCTGCAGCGGTGGCCTGCTTAATTTCATAAGCCCAAGCCAAAACCTTGGCCACCACCTCAAACAAGGGCGCAGGAATTGGCTCTCCCACTTTCAAATGCCGATGCAACAACCTGGCCAGTGGCGGTATGCGGGCCACTGGCACCTGGTTTTCTTTGGCCACTCTTTGAATCATCAAGGCTATTTCGTCCATGCCTTTGGCCACCACAATGGGCGCTCGCATTTTTTCGGCGTCGTATCGCAAAGCGACCGAATAGTGGTCCGGGTTGGCCAGCACCACATCTGCTTTTTCTAAGGCAGACATCATGCGAGATGTGGCAATTTGGCGTTGGCGCTGACGCAGTCGATTTTTAAGTTCAGGCGAGCCTTCACTTTCCTTCATCTCTTGCTTCATCTCCTCTTGGCTCATCTTCATTCGATTTGAGAAGTTGAACCACTGAATGACCACATCGACCGCGGCCACCACCAAGACTGGCAGCAGCAACAAAAACAGTCCGGTTTGAATCAAGCCCAAACTGTTGGACAGGGCCTGATGGAAGTCTTGCCGCGACAGCACACTGATCTGCCCAACCAAACCGACAACATAGACAATACCGACGCCAAACACAATGATGACCTTCAAGATGTTTTTGGCCAACTCGGTCAGGGTTTGGGTAGAGAAGATGCGACCCAAGCCTTCAAATGGGTCAAGCCTGGCTGGGTTGAGTTTGAATGCCCAAACGGGTTGGAACTTCACCATGGCCAAGGGCGCGATGGTAGACACCAACCACAGCGGAATCATGATGACGGCAACCCACATGAGTGTGCTTGTCAAAGGGCCACTGGCCCACTCGGCCAAGTGCTCTTGCCAATCCTGGCCAGAGCCAAAGGTCAGACCTTGTTGAACCAACGCCACCATGCCTTTCATCAAGGACGCGCCAAAACCCAATAGGCAGCCCGCAAAAAGTATCAAGACAAGGAAGGTGGTGAGGTCGCGTGATTGTGCAAACTGACCCTCCTCCCGCGCGCGTTCAAGCCGCCGCTCCGTCGGGTCTAGTTGTTTTTCTTCACTGCTGTCTGAGGACTCAGCCAAATCAACTCTTTGAGGTTGTGTTTCCCGGCATAAATTGCCAAGCGCTCACAAGGATGGCCTGCAAATTTTGCCGAGGAAACCAGTTAAGCATCGGTTTTAGGCCATTTGTACCACTTAAAGCACCTAACTTTGGTGTTTTTAGTAGTTTTAGTGGGTTGGCACGCTGTTTGCGAAGTATCTATGAAATTTGATTAATTTATTGGATCTAACGTGAACACCGTCCCTCAATTTGACTCGCTGAAATTTGGAGAAGCCGCACTCAAACTGCGCAGCCTTCGCCATGAATTGCTCAGCTCAAATTTGGTGAATGCAGACACGCCCAATTACAAAGCCCGTGACATTGACTTTCAATCGGTGTTGATGGAACGCCTGACAGGTCAATCAAGCCCTTCTTCAGTGAGCTTGGGTCGCACGCATGCAGGTCACATTCACATGGCCTCCTCTGCTCAGTCACCCAAGCCCATGTTTCGCGTGGGTGTTCAGCCTTCTTTGGATGGCAACACCGTTGACCCCGATATTGAGCGCGGTCAGTTTGTGAAAAACGCATTTTTTACTGAAGCCGCCTTGAGCTTTTTGGGCTCGACATTGCGCACGCGTTTGTCTGCCATCACAGGACAGCCATCATGAGTTTATTGAACACATTTGACGTGGGCACAACGGGTTTGGTGGCGCAGTCTTTGCGCCTCAACTTGATTGCCTCCAATGTGGCCAATGCAGAAACAGCCGTCAGTGCAGATGGCCAAGCCTATCGCTCACGCCATGTGGTGTTTCAAACTGAAGCGCGCGCTGGTCGCTTGGGTCAGGGCGTCAAAGTGGCACGAATTGTTGAGAGCTCAGCAGAACCCCGCATGGAATATCGCCCTGGTCATCCTTTGGCCAACCAACAAGGCTACATCACCATGCCCAATGTGAACCCTGCTGAGCAGATGGTTGACATGGTCTCTGCCTCACGCGCTTACCAATTCAACATCGAGATGATGAACACCACCAAACAGCTGATGCTCAAGACCTTGGATCTGGGCAAATAAAGGAAGCAACGATGCCGACCACGATCAATAACATTCCCGTTTATGACCCTAGCGCAGCGCCTGTGCAGAGCAATAACAACGGCACCTCTGCAGCAGATCTCTCCAAGAATTTTTTGAGAATGCTGACTGTTCAATTGCAGAACCAAGATCCGATGAATCCCATGGACAACGCTGCAATGACTTCCCAACTGGCAGCATTGAACCAAGTCGACGGTATTAACAAACTGAACACCTCTGTGAATGCGCTGGTCGCACAAATGCAATCGGCCAACTTCATGAACTTGTCTTCTAGCGTTGGCAAAACAGCATTGGCCGAAGGCTCACAGGTTTACTTCTCGGGACGCGCAGTCAGCATGGCTGCCAAATTGGAGACGCCTGCCACTTCTTTGCAGGCAATTATTCGAGACAGCAACAATCAAATTGTGAACCAAATCGATTTTGGCCCAACGCCTTCTGGCATGACCGATTTCATTTGGGATGGCGGCAACGATGACGGTCAGCAAGTGGCTGCTGGCATGTACACCTTAGAACTCCGAGCGACAGACGACCAAGGCAAGACCACTTCGCCAACCACCTATGTGGGCAGCTTGGTGGCCAGCATTGGTCAAGAAGGGGCCGACTTGAAAGTAGGCCTGAGCGACGGACGAAGTATTTTGACCACAGACATTGTCAAGTGGCTCGCCATTTAACTTTCAAGCACATCAACAGATTCAACCGAGGACATCGACATGAGCAATATCGCAACCGCACTCTCTGGCCTGCAAAACGTATCACTGGCCATTGACACTGTCAGTAACAACATCGCCAACGCCAACACCATTGGCTACAAAACTGGCGAGTATGTATTTGCCACACAGTTTTTGAACGGCAGCAATTCTTCTGACCAGCCTGCAACAGGTCAGGGCAGCCAGTCTTTGGGTGTGCGCCGTGCGATGACACAAGGTGCCATTACCAATTCAGCCAATCCTTTGGACCTGGCCATCAGTGGAAAAGGTATGTTCAGGTTGTTGCAAGGTTCTGGCAGCGCCGAAACGGTGGATCCTTCTGCTGTTTACTACACTCGCAACGGTCAATTTGGTGTGGACAAGAATGGCTACATCGTTAATGAAAACGGCATGTATTTGACTGGCTACCAGCCCACTTTGGATGGCAAGCAAATGACCGACGACTTGATCAAGAACAACGGCTTGTTGCGCATGCCCGCTAGCAACTTGCCCGGCAATGCCACGACCAACTCAAGACTGTCTGCCATGTTGGATTCAACTTCGGTTGCATTTACAAAAACAGCCAATGTGGCATTTGACCCCACACAGGCAACCTACAACAACAAGACAACGCAAACCGTCTTTGACAACAGTGGCAATGCGCACACACTGGAAGTCTATTACCGCCGCATCAACGACTCAACTTTGTCGATCACATCTGGCGCCAGTGGCTACACCTACACACCCAGCAGTTCTGCGTCACCCAACACATTGGGTACCACCAGTGTCACGTTGAATAAAGAAACTGTGTTGCGCGTCAACACAGCACCCTTGGCGTCTACGCTGACCAGTGCAGCATCGACGACCAACACCATCAGCTTGACGTCTGTTCCTAGCAATGCAGGCGCTACAGTCAATGTGACTGCAGGCATGAAGGTATTTATCAATGGCGTTGACTCTGGTGTTACCGTAGCCTCCATCAATGCAACCACTTTGACAACCAGCGATGCAGTCACCGTACCCAGTGGCGCCTCTGTCACTTTCTATAGCAAAGACAACACCACAACCACAACCGCCAACACCACAACAGCAAGCACCACAGTTGGCGTAACTTCGGCCACCGGCTTGGCCGTTGGCGACAAAGTGTATTTGGGCACAACAGACACAGGTACAACCGTGACTGCGATCAATGGCACCACCATCACATTGTCTGCTGCCATTGGCGCTGCTTCCACCAGCCCCGCCAACATCACCTTCAAGCATCCTTTGTCCATGACTTTGATCACGCCCGAAGGCAGTGAAATTCCAGTCACAGGTACAAGCAATAAAAAGTCTTCAGGTGAAATCTTGACAACCACAACTTCACAAGTGGAAGTCTATGCTTCGATCGACGGCAAGTTCTACGACTATCAAGACTCTTCGACCTTCTCGAACCGTGCAGCCACACCCGAAACCCAAGGTGCAAATGGCACGGGCTATAAAACAGTTGCAAAACTCAGCTTTATGGGCGGCGAAAACATCGACACCATTGTCAAAGACACTTTGTCTGGCAATTCGATGTTCAAAACAACAACAACTTTGTCTAGCCGATTGACCAATCAAGCTGGCGGCAGTTCTGACCTGGTGTTCGACTTAGACTTGTCAGGAACTCAGCTTCACGCGGGTGCTTTTCAAATGGTCAAGAGCACACAAGATGGTGAAGCCGTAGCACGTTTGTCCAGCGTGACTGTTGACAATGCAGGCCGCATCATTGGTGTGTACGGCACCGGCAAGCAGCAGTTGATTGGTCAAGTTGCCATGGTTGCCTTTGACAATGAAGAAGGTCTGATTCCTGTTGGCAAGAACGCATTTGCGCCTTCCAACATGACAGGCACAGAACAAGACGGCACAGGCGTGACCGTGGGTCGTGCTGGCACCGGTGTTTTGGGCGAGATTCGCAGCCAGGCACTCGAGGCTTCCAACGTTGACCTCGCCAACGAATTGGTTCGCTTGATGATTTTGCAACGCTCTTACAGCGCCAACTCACAAAGCTTGAAAGCCGTTGATCAGACCTTGCGCGACACGCTGCAAATGGTCGGTTGATATCTTTAATTTCTCAAGAAACCTGGTGTAAATCATGATCGATCGTTTTGTCTTCACTGCCATGACCGGTGCCAAAAGCGCCATGGGGCAGTTGGCCACGACATCGCACAACATGGCGAATTTGCAAACGCCAGGTTTTAGAGAAATGTTGTCTTCATTTCGGGCGGTGCCTGTGAATGGCAGCAGCGCAGATTCTCGCGCCTTTGTGGTCGATTCCACACCTGGCGCAGATTGGACACCTGGTGCAATTACAGCCACAGGCAATTCTTTGGATGTTGCCATTCAGGACCAAGGCTTGTTTGCGGTGCAACGTACCAACGGCCAAGAAGCCTACACACGCGCTGGCAAATTTCATTTGGATGCGCAAGGGTTTTTGATCAACTCATCTGGCTTGAATGTTTTGAATGAGCAAGCTCAGTCCATTCAAATTCCAGTGGGCAGTCAGGACGTGGTCATTCAGGCCAACGGCACCATCACAGCTACGCTGCCTGGGCAAAAGTTTGAAACCCCTGTGGCGCGGTTGAAGTTGGTCAACCCAGCACCCCACACCTTGGTTCGTGAAGCCGATGGCTTATTTACGTCTGCACAAGACTTGGCTTCCAACGAAGACATTCGATTGGTACCGGGTTCTTTAGAAAGCAGCAATGTGAGTGCAGCCCAAGCCATGGTCCAAATGATTACGCAAAACCGCTTGTTTGACTTGAACATTCGATTGGTTCAAGTGGCTGAGCAAAATTCAAAATCTGCAGGGTCGTTGATGTCCCTGTCTAGGGTTTAAACACCCGTGAAATGAAGGAGTCAGAAAATGTTGAGATCACTATGGGTTGCCAAAACAGGCATGGATGCGCAGCAGAGCAACTTGGACACCATCTCCAATAACTTGGCCAACGTATCGACCACCGCTTACAAACGTGTTCGCCCCATTTTTGAAGACTTGCTCTATCAAAATATTCGTGCCCCTGGCATGAACGAAGACTCTTCCAGCTATGTGCCAGCAGGCCTACAAGCAGGAAATGGCGCTCGCATTGCTGCAACTCAGCGCATGAACAGCGCAGGTGCTTTGGTGCAAAGTCAAAACCCTCTAGACATGGCCATCAATGGCAATGGCTACTTTGCGGTGTCAACACCCACAGGCGTGGCTTACACACGTGCAGGTAACTTCATGCGCAACGACAAAGGCCAAATTGTGACGGCTACTGGCAATGTATTGCTTGGTCAAAGCAGCATCTCCTCGGGCAATGCCAACGCAGCAGGCATTGTGATTCCTTCTAAAGCGACCACGGTTGCCATTGGCTCTGACGGTACCGTGAGCTACAACTTGGCAGATGCAACAGCGCCTACCCAAGCCGATCAAATTGCCATGATTAATTTTGTCAATCCAACTGGTTTGGCTTCTGCGGGCGGTGGCTTGTATTACGAAACCATGTCCTCGGGTGAAGCACAAGTTGGCGTTGCGGGCAAAGACGGTTTTGGCTCCATTACGCAGTACTACACCGAGCAATCCAATGTGAATGTGGCTGAAGAACTGGTCTCTCTCATTGCAGCGCAACGCGCTTATGAAATTACCGCCAAGTCGGTTTCTGCTTCAGATCAAATTCTGCAGAAGTTAGGACAACTGTGATGAAAAAGATAGCCTGCCTCATTTCATTGACCGCTTTCTTGGTAGGTTGCGCAGAACTGCCCTCAGCTTCCAAGCCTTCATTCATCAGTGGCGCTACATCTGCTAAGCCCGAAGCATTGGAAATTACAACAGCCTCTAAAGGCTCTTTGGTGCCAACAACCAAAGTTGTGGCCACCACCCACAAGGGTTTGTTTGAAGAGCGTCGTGCGGTCAGAGTGGGTGACACCTTGACTGTCATTCTCAATGAAACCACTCGCGCTAGCAAAGACATCGGCACCAATGCTCGCCGAAACTCTTCCAACGGCATCAACGCTGGTTTCAATTTGAGCTCGAGCAACAACACCAAACCAAACAATTTGAACGGTGGCTTGAACACCAATGGCAACACCAACTTTGACAGCAAAGGTGGCTCTTCTGCCTCTAACCAGTTCTTGGGCACCATCACAGTCACCGTACTGGAAGTTTTGCCCAATGGCAATTTGAACGTGGCCGGAGAAAAGCGTTTGGCCGTAGGTCACGAAGAAGAAGTGATTCGCTTTGGTGGCATTGTGTCGCCTGCCAATTTGCAAAGCAATTCTGTCTTGTCTTCTCAAGTGGCCGATGCGCGCATTGAGTATCGCGGTGTGGGCATTACCGATCAAATTCAATCGCCTGGCATGCTGACTAAATTGTTTGCTCGCTTCTCTCCCAACTAAGGTTACAAACATGATCGCTCGATTGTTGCCCTCTCTTTTGATCTCGCTGGCTTTGTTGCTGAGTGCAAACCAAAGCATGGCGGCTCGTTTGAAAGACATGGCCGTGGTGTCTGGCCAGCGTCCTAACCAACTCATCGGCTATGGTTTGGTGGTGGGTTTAGATGGCACGGGCGACAACTCTGGCACCAACCCAGTCACAGGCCAATCGGTTGTGACCATGTTGAACTCTTTGGGTGTGGCTGTTCCTTCCGGCATCAATTTGCAAGCGCGCAATGCAGCCGTGGTCATGGTGACAGCCGAGTTGGCTGCATTGGCGCGGCCAGGTCAAATTATGGATGTCACTGTTTCCTCCTTGACCAACGCGCGAAGCCTTAGAGGCGGCACCCTGATCATGACGCCATTGAAAGCAGCCAACGGTCAAGTGTATGCACAGGCCCAGGGCTCAATCGTGGTGCCTGGCGCTTCGGTCAGTACCGCCATGGCACGCACCACCATCAATCAGTTGTCGGCAGGTCGCATTCCCAGTGGCGCCATTGTTGAACAAGCAGCGCCAGAAGCTGACATGGACCCCATCGTCGAGTTCAACTTTCACAAGGTTGACTTTGCGCAAGTGCAACGCGCTGTTGAAGCCATCTCCAAAGTGGTAGGCGAAGAAAATGCCGTGACTGCTGTCGATGCCCGTACCGTTGCGGTACGTGTGCCTGTGCAACGCGCACAACGCGTCAATGTCATGGCCCAATTGCTTGAGCTTGAGATTCAGCCTGTTGTTGACATTGCCAGAGTGGTGGTCAATGCACGCACCGGTTCAGTGGTGGTCAACCAGTCTGTTCGCTTGGCTCCCTTTGCAGTCACGCATGGCAACTTGACCATTCAAGTGCAAGCGGTCAATCAAGCAGTTCCTCAATCTTTGTTGTCGCGCAACCGCCCCATGACTCAGCGCAATGAGCGGGTCAGCATTGACCCCGGTCCAGCGGGTCAAATGGTCAGGGTCGATGAAGGTGCATCGCTTGAGCAAGTGGTCAGAGCCATCAACATGTTGGGCGCAACACCCCAAGACTTGATGTCCATTTTGCAAGCCATGAAGTCCTCTGGCGCATTGCAAGCTGAGTTGGAAATTATCTAATATGGCCGACCTCATCATCAACGGACTGATTTCTACAAAGCCGCTTTCAAGCGGCACTGTAGATTCGGCAAAGATTGAAAAAATCAAGCAAACAGCGCAAGAGTTTGAAGCTGTGTTGCTGCGTCAGATGATGCGGGAGTTGCGCGGTTCTGTGTTCAGCGAAACCAGCAAGGGCGGCAGCAATGCCACCTATTTGAACATGGCAGACGAACAGTTGGCCAACAACATGGCTGCACAAGGCGGCCTTGGCTTTGGCAAGGCCATGGCACAACAAATGATTCAGCAGATTCAAACCGTGCAATTAATCAACTCTGCTGGCAATGCCGTAAAGCCTTAAAAGGCCGTACTTCACACCCGACCAGATAAGCCACCCCAACACAACGGAAATTACCAGTGAGAACAGCAGCCCTTTTTGACAGCGCCATGGCAGGATTGCAATCTGCGCAGTCGGGCATGTTGGTGACGTCTCAAAACGTCACTGGCTCTTCGGTTGAGGGATATGTTCGGCGCACGTCCAATGTTCGCATCAATGGCTTGTCACCCACATCTACCGACATCACGGGCACCTCCTTTGCCGTAGAGGGCTTTACCCGGTTTTTTGACAACCTGCTGCAGGGACAACTGCTTTCTCAACAAAGCAAAACAAGTTACAGCCAAACCCTAACGCAGTCAGTAGCCCCCTTGGATGCCATGCTCACAGAGCCAGCCACATCCATTGCTACCGCGCTCGGCAACTTTTTCAATACGGCAGGCTCCATTGCCAACGAGCCTAGCAACGCTGCTTATCAGCAAAGCCTCATCGGCAATGCGCGTTTGGTTGCTGATCGGATGCGCGGATTGGCCGATGCCGTTGGACAAATCTCAAGCAATGCATCACAAGCCTTGGCAGATGTATTGAATCAAGCCAATTCTTTAACGCCGCAACTGGCATCAGTGAATGCCAAAATCAAAGCATCAGCGGTACCTGGCGTATCGGCACCCTCAGCCGACTTGCTAGACGAACGCGATCGCATTGTTGGCAAGCTGCAAGAGTTAACTGGCGGCACAACGCTCATCAATGAAGACGGCACGGCCAGCTACTTGCTCAAGGGTCAGCATTTGGTAGACCGCGAAATTGCCAACACCTTCAGCAACGCTTCGGGCTCCACCGTCATTCGCAGCGACATGAAGCTCAGTGATCTGCGAATCAAAGTAGCGACTTTGGATGGCCGCAACCCTGTTTACATCAAGTTGGTGATGCCTGCGGTTGCCCAACTGCAAAGCAATGGAACACCTTTGCTAGATGCCAACGGCAATTCCATGATGATTCCAGGTCAAAGCATTTTGCAAGATGGCAAAGCAGGCGCATACGTTCATCTGATTCAAAACTTTGTACCAACGGTACAAAAGAGCATTAACTTGTTGGCCACGCAGTTGGTCAGTCAAGTGAACAAAATCACCAATGCCAGTGGTAATGCCATTGCACCCATCTTTGGTTTTGCGTCTACCACCGCCAATGGCGCACCACTGACTGGCATTGCTTCTGACACAACAGGCAAAGCACTGCTTGAAGGTCTTTGGAAAAAACCCGACGGCACTTTTTATGTTTACAGCGATTTGATCGAGGGCTCGAACCCGCAAAGCAGCAGCTATCGGCAGTCGATGGACATTGCATTGAGCCAGGGCGCATTTGATGCCCGCCAATTTCAAGTTGTGGGCACCTTTGATCGTTCGCAATTTACCAACATGGACGCAACGGCTTCTGCCTCTTTGCAGAGTTTGCGCAATGGCTTTACAGCGCCAGTGACTTTCATTACCAGCAGCGTGGCCACCACCATTGCCACTTGGAAAAACACACAGCAATCTGACGAGGCTTTGCAAAAAAGTTTGTCCGAACAAAAGTCATCCATCACGGGCGTCAATTTGGACGAAGAGGCAGCCAACTTGGTCAAGTACCAGCAGCTGTACAACGCCTCTAGCAAAATGATGCAAACCGGCAAACAAATGTTTGACACCTTGCTTGGCATGTTGTCGGGTTAATGTTGAAACAGGGTCACCCATATGAGAATCAGTAGCCAACAAGTTTTCGACAGCGGTGTCTCATCGATGCAGCAACACACATCTGATGTGGTGAAGTACCAGCAGCAAATTTCTTCGGGTCGCAAATACCAAAAGTCTTCTGACGACGCATTGGCTGCGGGCCTTGGCGTGCAAATTGAGTTGGACAATGCGCAGTTCGCCATGTTCAAAGTGAATCAAAATCACATCACGGCATCGTTGTCATCGACCGATTCACAATTGAACAACATCAACCTTGCTTTGACTCAGTTTCAGCAAATGATGGTGCAAGCCGGTAACGGCACCTTGGGTGTCGATGGTCTCAAAACATTGGGGCAAAAAGCGGGGGCTTTGTACAACACCGTCAATCAAATGTCGCAAGCCAAAGATGCCAATGGCGAACAAATTTTGCGGGTCAGCACACCACCCAGTGTTTTGGTTGCGCCCAATGTGAGTTTGGAAACCGCCCTGAGTTTTTCTGAAGTGATGTCAGCGCCTGAGGGCATGGCCCAAACCGTCATGACCTTCATGGGATCGGTACGTGACAAACTCAACGCTGGAACAGCCTTGTCAAACGCTGACATGGACAACATCCAATTGGTCTTGAAACAAGTCACCAAGGCTCAAGTAAAAACGGGCCTTTTGCAAAATCAACTGGATGCGGCAACTGAGGCCGCTGACATTCAAAAAAACAATGTCGAGGTTCAACGCAGCAATTTGCTGGACACTGACTTATCGACAGCCACTGCCGGCTTGGTTAAATCGAATGCATTGCTTCAAGCAGCGCAATCGATCATGACCAAGCTTGACACCAACTCACTTTTCCAAAAATTGTGAATGATGCGGCAAGTGCGTTGAGAAAGTACTTGGGCCATTTGATTTCAAAGATGTAATCCTCTGCACTTTTTTTGGTGCTACTATTTTTTGATTAACTTTTAAACTGACGGCATTGACCGTTTAAAAAAATGAACATTGGTGCTGGTTGGATCATTGCCTTCGGGTCGGCTATCTTCGGCTTTGTTTGGCTAGGCGGACACTACGATCAGTTGTGGGTGCCTCAAGAATATTTGATTATTTTTGGTGCCGCACTGGGCACCTTGGTTGCGTCCAACAAATGGCGCAATTTAAAAAGCTTGTTTCGCGCTTTCTTTAGAATTTTTCTGCCGTCTCACAGCGGCAAAGAAGCCAATCTGGGTCTTCTTTGCTTGATGTTTGAATTGCTCCAAAGAATCAAGCGCGACGGCGCTTTGTCCATTGAAAGCGATATTTCCGATCCTAAACAAAGTGAACTTTTTGCAAAATATCCCACTGTTTTGCGGAGCCCTCGTTTGATCGAGTTCATCACAGATTACTTTCGCATGATGATGGATGGCACAGTCACTTTGGGACAACTTGAATCTGTCATGGCTCAAGAAATTGAAGTCATGAACCAAGAAGCACTAGAGCCTTCAGAGTCCATTTCAACTTTGGCCGATAGCATGCCGGCCTTCGGTATTGTGGCGGCCATTATTGGCGTGGTCCATGCGTTGACTTCCATTAAGACGGGCATTGGTCCTGGCGAAATTGGTGACCTTATTTCGCAAGCGCTTATTGGTACTTTGCTGGGCGTGTTTTGTGCCTACGCCATGATGCTGCCCATTAGCCGTTCTATGGAACAACTGGCTGCAGCAGACGTCAAGCCCTACGAAGCTGTGAAAGAAATTTTGATTGCCAACTACAGCAACTTCTCGCCCATGATTGCGGTGGAGTATGGTCGCAAAGTGATGTTCTCAGACCAGCGTCCCACCATGACAGAATTGGCTGAAGGCGTCATGGCCACCTCTGGCAACAAGTTAACGGGCTAATTGAATGACCTCGACCAGCGTCAACGACACAAGCCCTGGCGAAGTGCAGCCAGAGACGCCGCCGTTGCCACTTAAACCAGGACCTGGGACCAAAACGAAGCCGGCCATTACAAGGCGTGTAGGTTTCAAAAAGAAAACCCAAAAACTAGTCCAGCACGGTTCATGGAAGTTGGTTTATGCCGACTTTGTAACCGTGCTGATGGCCTTTTTCATTGTGGTGTGGGTCATGCTGTTTGACAACATTTCAAAGCGTGAACGCATCGACACATCTTGCATCGAACCCGTAGCCAACGAACTGAAGGCCATGATTGATGGCGATGCTGGCATCCAATCAGGCAAGATGCCCTTTGACATTGATTACTCTTCAGAGGGCTTGCGAATTACACTGAAAGACGCAGGTGAACCTCTGTTCCAAAGGGGTGGCACCACTCTGTCGGAATTTGCCAAAAAACAATTTCAAAAAATTGCGTCCGTGGCCAACAAGTGCCCTACGCACAAATTAAAAATTGAAGGCTACACCGATTCAGAACCCTACGCTGGCGGTGCCAATGGCTACAGCAACTGGGAACTGTCGGCCGAACGGGCCAACTCTGCCCGCCGAGAATTGATTGCCGAAAAAGTGCCAATCGATCGCATCGCCCAGGTCATTGGCTATGGCGACAGCGTACCGTCAATGGCGCAAGATCCAACCAATCCGCTCAATCGCAGAATTTCAATTACTATAATTCCGCCAAAAATTAAGGGCGAGGTCAAAATGGGCGGCATGTCCCCCATCTAATGCGAACTACGACTCAATTGCTGATTTGTCTATAAAACACTAGAATTTCAGGAGTTCAAACAACGCAGCCTCATCCCTTTGGAGCCCCATGAGCCCACCCATGTGGACCGCAGCGCAAGGCGCTCTTCTCAAAGACCTTCGCCAGAAAGCTGGGTTGGATGTTGCTACGTTGGCGCGCAAACATATTTTGTCTCCTGCACAAGTTGTGCAACTTGAAAACGGCGGCGATTCAGCTTTTTACAACACTGACATCAAGTACGCATCCGGTAAAAAATTGCTTCATGCGTTGGGACACGATTTACCAGAGCCTGAACCTAAACCTTCCGAAATAGCGCAGCCAGTCGCTAAGCCAACACTGCACAAGGAACGCAAGGGACGCAAGGGACAAGAGGAACGCACGCAACGTCTGCCACGTCCTTCGACTTCACTGTCCTCGCAAAACTTTTTCTGGCCATTGTTAATTTTGCTCATTGGACTTGGCGTACTCGGCGTTTATGTCGACAAGTCTTCAGAGCCAAACAGTCCCATCAGCACGGTAGTTCAACCGGCAGAAACGCCTAGCCTTGCGCAGCCTGATACACCAATACCAACACCTACCGAGACCATCCCAGAAGCCTCTAAAGAAGGTGCAAGCAAAACAGAAAATCCGCCCCCAGCACCAGCTGCTTCCAATTTGTCGGGAGCTAAAACAAATTGCGACTGGCAGACAAGCGCCTTGGAATTCCAGCCCACATCACCCCGCAAATCTGCCGAATATGTGCACATGGTGGCGCGGCAAAATGTAGTGGTATGCATCAAGGATGCCGAGCAACGTGTGGCCACTTTAGAGTTAGAAGCAGGCAACGAACGCAGTATTTATGGTCCTGCGCCCTTCGCTGTTTACAGCACCAATCTCGCGCAATTGAACCTGTATTTTCAAGGGCAGTTGGTTAGATTGCCAGACGATAAAACCCAACATTTGAAATTGACAGCGGCGACTCGGTAGAGTCTGTCAACGGTTTACATGGCGCGGAACAAGGTCGCAGAACTGCGACTGACCGACAGTTTTTCGGAACGGCCTTTGATTAAAACTTCTTGCCGACCCCGCTCATCGCGCTGAACACCCGCAATGGCTTTGACATTCACCAATGTGCTGCGGTGAATTTGCCAAAATATTTGGGGGTCTAAATTTTCCACCAACTCTTTGATGGGTTTGCGAATCAAAAACTCTTGCTTCAATGTTTGAATGCGCGTGTACTTTTCATCGCTCACGCAATAGAGCACCTCGTCCACCGACACCATTTGAATGTTTTGCCCCACAGAGGCTTGTAGCCAAGTTAAATATTGAGGTGCTTGGCCCGACATCTTGGTCGACAAAGCATGCAGCAATTGCTGAACAGAGCGGTTGGGGCCATCGCCTAAGTCCAGGCCTTCGCTCTCTGGATCTGTACTTTCACGCTGCATCAATCGTTTGTTGAGACGCGCAACAGTGGCGCGCAATCGCTCAGTCTCCGCCGGCTTAAGCACATAGTCCACCACGCCATGCTCAAACGCCTCAATGGCATATTGGTCATAGGCCGTGATAAAAACCATTTCGGGCAGCATGGCGTCCTCACCCAAATCGAGTTGGGCAATTTCTTTGGCGGCTTCAACGCCCGTCAAGCCGGGCATTCTGATGTCTAAAAAAATCACATCGGGCTGGTGGTCCCTAACGGCTTGAACCGCCTCCAAACCATTCTTGGCTTCAGCCACAATTTCAAGTTCTGGCCACACTTGGCTCAGCCTAGTGCGAAGTTGATCGCGCATCAGACGCTCATCGTCTGCAATGACGGCCCTGGGTGCTTTAGACACTTGGCTCATACAGCTTAGACGCTTTGCGTGATGTCAAAGGGCTGCACTTTGTAAGGCACCGAAATTTGTGCCAAGGTGCCCGAACCTTCAAACGACTCCAAGGCCCGAATGCTGAAGGTGGCTTGGTCGCCGTAAAAAAGGCTCAATCTGTCCCTGATGTTTTTCAAACCAAAGCCGCTCGGTTGCTCTGGATTGCCCGCAGCATTGCCTGGAAAATAGCCCACACCAGAGTCTTTGACAGTGATCAACAATTTGCCATGCACGACTTCTGCGCGCAGCACCAACTTACCGCCTTCGGCTTTGGGCTCTAAGCCATGTTTGAATGAATTCTCCACCAAGCTGAGCACCATCATGCTGGGAATTTCGGCAGACTTTAAACCTTCAGGCACGTCCCACAAAATGTCTAAGCGATCTTCCATGCGCATTTTTTGAATGTCCAAGTAAGGCCGAATGATGGCCAGTTCT
>JACCEB011660403.1_pt1 | contig 17724 bp, 12 predicted proteins | sample 7454761 | NCBI WGS metagenome assembly JACCEB01 (sample SAMN15323454, study PRJNA562643) | freshwater metagenome | isolation source: river surface water | place: USA:Blue River Watershed | collected 2017-08-18 | reverse complement strand
GCAGCCAGTCGAAGCCGGCGGGCCCGCACTGCCTGGCTGAGGCTCTCGAGAATCTCAAGGCTGCCCTCCCAATCAATACAGCCATCGGTGATGCTCTGCCCGTAAGTGAGCGGCTTTCCGGGCACGAGATCCTGGCGTCCGCCCACGAGATGGCTTTCCACCATCACGCCAAAGATGCGGCGCTCACCTGACGACAACTGATCGGCGATGTCTTGGGCCACATGCAGTTGATTCTCAGGTTTTTTACTGCTGTTGGCATGGCTCATATCGATCATCAGGCGGCATGCCATACTGACTGCGGCCGACTCTTTGCAGGCGGATTCAACGCTCGCGGCGTCGTAGTTCGGTGTCTTACCGCCACGCAAGATGACATGACAGTCTTCATTGCCACCCGTGGAAACGATGGCTGAGTGGCCCGCCTTTGTGACTGAAAGAAAATGGTGTGGATGGGCTGCTGCCTTTATCGCATCCAGCGCGATTCGCAGATTGCCATCCGTGCCATTTTTAAATCCCACTGGGCAAGACAGACCAGAGGCGAGTTCACGGTGGACCTGCGACTCGGTTGTGCGGGCGCCAATTGCTCCCCAGGCCACCAAATCGGCAATGTACTGGGGCGAAATCATGTCGAGAAATTCAGTGCCCGCGGGCACGCCCGATTCGTTGATGCGCAGTAAGACCTCGCGTGCGGTGCGCAGGCCGAGATTAATGTCGTAGCTGCCATCAAGCCGCGGGTCATTAATCAGACCCTTCCAGCCGACAGTTGTTCGAGGCTTTTCAAAATAAACCCGCATGACAATCTCGAGATCAGCCGCATAACGCTTGCGCTGCTCTAACAATCGGCCGGCATATTCCAGGGCAGCCTTGGGATCATGAATTGAACAGGGGCCGATGATGACCAAGAGCCGATCCTCCATTTCGTGAAGGATCCGATGAATCGCCTGGCGCGTTGTACTGACCAGCTGTGCCGCAGAAGTGGTTACCGGAAACTCACGCAGCAGATGCGATGGCGGGGCGACTTCCTTGATCTCACGAATGCGGAGATCGTCGGTGCGCGGCGTGGCGGTATCAGCAGGAAATGATGTCATCCCGCTATTTTAGCCGGCGGTACCCCCAACAGTCAGAGACTCAATCCGCAGCGTTGGCTGGCCGACGCCGACAGGAACACTCTGGCCCTCTTTGCCACAGGTGCCAACGCCTGAGTCGAGCTCAAGATCACGGCCGATCATCGTCACCCGCGTCAGTGCATCGGGCCCGTTGCCAATGATGGTGGCGCCTTTGACGGGATACTGAATTTTTCCACCCTCAACCCAGTAGGCCTCGGAGGCCGAAAATACGAACTTGCCGCTGGTGATATCGACCTGTCCGCCGCCAAAATTCACCGCATACAGGCCCCGATCTAAGGAGGCCACGATGCTCTTAGGATCTTCCTTGCCGGCCAGCATATAGGTGTTGGTCATACGCGGCATGGGCAGGTGAGCATAAGACTCACGCCGCCCATTGCCAGTCGGCGCAACCTTCATCAGACGGGCATTTAGTGAATCCTGAATATAGCCGCGCAAAATGCCGTCTTCAATTAAGACATTGCACTGTGTTGCGTGGCCTTCATCATCGACATTCAAAGAACCACGCCGATCTCTCAGGGTGCCATCATCGACCACAGTGACCCCCTTGGCTGCAACCTGCTGGCCGATCCGGCCGGCAAAGGCCGATGAGCCACGACGATTAAAGTCGCCTTCAAGCCCGTGACCCACTGCCTCATGCAGCAACACGCCTGGCCATCCTGGTCCCAACACAACCGGCATCGTGCCTGCAGGCGCAGGCCGTGCATCGAGATTCACAATCGCCTGGCGGACTGCATCATCAACATAACGCTCAATCAATGCATCGGTGAACATACTGAGATCGCGGCGGGCGCCACCGCCGCTGCTGCCCTGCTCGCGCCGGCCATTATGCTCAGCAATCACCGTAACCGAGAGCCGCACCAATGGCCGAACATCAGCGGCCATCAAACCATCACTGCGTAAAACCATCACTACATCGTATTCACCGGCAAGCGATGCCATCACCTGAATGACACGCCGGTCGCGGCGGCGGGCCATGGATTCCACCCGGCCCAACAGATCCACCTTCTGCTGGGCAGACAGTGCAGCGATGGGATCCGCATCACCATAAAGACACTGGGGCGGTATGGCCAGCGCCGTCGAGGATGCCAGCTTGGTCTTTGCGGAGCGGCCCGAGCGCGCAATCGCCCGCGTTGTGATGGCCGCCTCATGCAGGGCCTCGGGACTGAGCACATCGGAATACGCAAAAGCGGTCTTCTCGCCACTGACGGCCCGCACACCGACGCCCTGATCGATTGAGAAGCTGCCGCTTTTGACAATGCCTTCATCCAGGCTCCAGGCCTCGGACCGTGTGTATTGAAAATATAGATCTGCAAAATCAACACGGTGCGCAAAAATCTCCGATAAGGCGCGATGCAGGTGATGCTCATTTAGGCCGTAGGGCTCAAGCAGGAGTTCACGGGCCGTGGCCAGTGAGGCGATTGCGAGTTCTGCAGGCTTCATAGCGTCTTCTTTACGTCAATAGGTTTTCATTCACCGCGCGATGGACCATCACGCGGTGTTCAAGGGCAGGCAAGTTTAGGCGAATCTCGGCCAGGCGGCCTGCATCCAAATCCCCAGCCACCAAGCCCTCGCCCTCGGGCAGGCAGTCCACAATTTCTCCCCAGGGATCAATCAGCATGCTGTGGCCCCAAGTGCGGCGACCGTTCTCATGCTGCCCGCCCTGCGCGCTCGCCAACAGGTAACACTGGTTCTCGACCGCCCGGGTCCGCAGCAGCAACTCCCAATGGGCCCGGCCAGTTGTGTACGTAAATGCAGCCGGTACGACAATCAAATCCAAAACACCCAGGGCCCGGTAAAGCTCGGGAAAACGCAAGTCGTAGCAGACAGACAACGCAGTGCGGCCAGCAATCGTCTGACAGGCCACCGGCTCACTTCCTGGTTCAATAGTCACGGACTCGTCATACGACTCACTGCCTTTTTTAAAGGCAAACAAATGAATCTTGTCGTAGCGTGATCGCTCTTGTCCGTCGGGCCCAAAGACCAGCACCGAATTACGGACCCGATTGGGCGTGCCTGCCACCAGGGGCACAGTGCCGCCCAGTAGCCAGACCTGATGATCTGCGGCCGTCTGCGCGAGGGCCTGCTGAATCGGCGAAGCGGGGCCGGCCCCGTGGGGCTCACGCAGCCTGACCTTGTCGGTCTCGGCACCCATGACGCAGAAATACTCTGGCAAGAGCACCAGCTGTGCGCCTCGGGATGCCGCCTGCGCAACCCAATGCCGCATGCGCTCGAGATTCTCTTGCACACGCGGGGTGCTCACCATCTGTATCGCCGCCAATCTCACCATGTCAGCAGTCCATTGTCGATGCGGGCCCACCCCGGGCCGCTGCCTTATTTTGCCCTGATCTCGGGCGTATTCGAGCGCAGTTCACGGCGGGCCGACTCCACCACAGGGTCTTCCCAGCTGCCGGTGACACGATATTCGTACGACAAGAGTTCGCGCACAGGATTTCTCAGAATGTATTGCGCCACAAAAGCGCCCAGGCCAACTGCAGGGTTCACCAGGGCAGCATAGCCCAGCGAGGCCAGACCCGCGTTAAATTCAGGCAGCACCAGCACCCGGAGATCTTGTGTCTCGCGACGAATATCGGCTGTGCCCTCCAGCATGACCGAGGCCTGAACACCGATGATGCGAAGATTCTGCGTGCTGGCCTGGCCATTGAGAAACTGAAGGTCGCCACGTATCCGCTCGTAGGTGAAGCCTTCGGAGAAAATATCGCGAAAGTCCAGTTTGATACGGCGCGGTAAAGACTGCAGATTCACTACACTGACTAAACGCGCAAGGCCCGGATCGGCCTTTAGGAATTGGCCCTGCTCAAGGTTCAAGCTGAGACTGCCATTCAGAGTGGCACCCGAAAAATCAAGCGGTGAGCCCGGCCAGTGCAGACGGCCCTCGATCTTGCCCTTAGTATCGCGAATCACTTTGGGATAGCCCGATCGCGCCAGCAGCGTGCCGCCATTGTTGACCCGCAGCTCAAGATTTAGAGAAGTCCTTGATCGCCGCTGGCGGCCCTGGGTCAGCATTGCCCACTGGCCCTGGCCGGAGAGTTCTGCATCAGGGTTTGCAACCGAAAACCGCAAAATCTCCCAGCTTCGTGTAGCAGTCACCGGAGAGGCCTGGACCTCAAGACGTCCCCAGGCCCGCTCACCCACACGAAAATCATCCACCACTAAATCAACCGTCGGCCATTCTTGCGCAATCGCATCGGACGACTCGTCCTGCGGGGCTGCATCCTCAGCACCTGGCGCATCCAGCCAGAGTCGCGCAAGCCGGGCTTGCAATAAGGGCTGCGTCCGAACGCCTTTTGCTGCTTTTGCTGCAGTCACCGCAGGAGACCAGCGGAACTGACCAGCCATCTGGCGTGAATCGATATCAATCAATGTCTCTCGTCGGGCGGTCAGGCTGCGCTGAATGCGTGCATTCAGCCGCTGCTGATTGCTGCTGATGGTCCAGGTCTGACTCGGGGCCGCAGATGCTCCGGGACGCGGCTCCTGGTGCAGCACATCGATACGTAAACCCCAGTCATCCTGGGCCCGCTTACGAAATGATCCCGCCAGTGTGCTGCCCAGGCCTTCCAGAGAGCTGCGAATCACCATGCGAGTTGTCGTGTCTTGCAGATCCAATGTGGCGCTGTAACGTGCGCTGCCTGTCAGTGTGTTTTTGATCGACAGGCCAATGGCCTCCTCTGCCCAACGCTCAAGTGCTGGGCCGGCAGCCTGGCCGTCGACAGAAATCGTTAGGGATGCGGCCGACCCTGATGGGCCGCGCTCAGCAGGTTTTGAGCTTACCCGCAGCGGTCCGCCTAAGGCCTGGCCCTGCAGATTAAAAGCCGTGATGCCGGCCTGATTAAATTCAATGTCGGCGGCGGCAATCGAAATCTCAGGCAGGCCCTGCGCATAACGAAACACGCTCTTTGCGGTCGATAACTTTCCATTAATCTGACTGCGATCGGCAACCGAAAGATCTAACCGCAGGCCCAGCGCGAGGCTGGCCTGGCCCTTGGCCCGCATCTCGACCGTTGTTTCTTTCAGCATCGCTTTGACAGGCGATTGATTCGCAGAATCGATGAGGGCCTGAAGATCGCCCGAGATCACACCATCGACCAGTAAGACGGGAACATTGGCCTCCAGATCATCAATGCGGGCAGTGATCTCTGATAGGCCCAGCGGACCCATGCGCGCGGCCTTGGCAACCGTGCGGAATTGATGCCGGTCAAAGACCACCTGGGCCCGAATATTGTTGATGAGCGGCCAGCCCGCCGTTGGCCGTATCACCGCCGACTCAGTCTGTCCATTCACAACAAACTTGCCCTGTGACGCATCACGAAACGGAAAGCGCTCCAACGGGCCGCTCAACTCAAAGCTAGCGCTTGTGTTTTTGGCGCTGATCAAATGCTGCTTAAGCCAGGCGCGCGTCTCGCTACCCACTGTCTTGGGAACATAGTCCACGATTTTATTGAACTCGGCCCGCGTTACTTTTCCAGCCAGATCCGCATCGCCGAGACTGCCGCTGCGCCAGCGATAGGCGCCCGAAACCTCTAGCGCGAGATCGGGATTCGAAACCGTAAGCCGACGGATCGTGACCTCTGCAGTCGTCTGCTGGCCATCGACCGCCGCCAGCAGATTTTTTGTTGACCAGCCGAGCTGCGCATCAAGCCGATCAAAATTCAAAGCAGCGGATTCAAATATTCCGGGAAAACTCAGGCTGCCTGAACGGCTCGCCAACATCAGCTCGCCCGATTGTTCATTGGCCTTCATGCTGCCCGAAGCCCGCGAAAAACCAGGCCGCTTGCCCAGCGGTGGCAGCGAGAGATTCTCAAAGCCTGACTCAATTGAGAAACGCTTTGCGACATCGCCCTCCTCTTCCCAGGCCAGTCGAAGATCAATCAGGCTTCCCGAAGGCTGCAGTCCCGCCAGCGATGATCGCCAGTCCTGCGGCAAAGGAATATGTTCGAAAAGCCACATTGCAGCCGACAAATCAATTGTTTTTGCTGAGACCTGGGCAGATAAATTTCCCACTCCTGGTTTTTGCTTTAAGGTAATCGCCGCTGATGGAATCTGAGCGGATGTTTTCAACTGGCTGGACTCAAGATGCACATTGGTCAGGCTGACCTGCTGCTCCCGGTCTGCAAGCCGTGTCTGAACCCGACCGGTGAGTCGCTTCAATAGCATCGGCCGCTTCGGCGTACCCCACTGCAGCGATGCATCGGCTAGGTCAAGATCCACCGTGAGATCTTCCAAAGTCCCCGCATCTAATTTGACCCACGCCCGCAAAGCGCCCTGACCAGAATTAACCCGCAGTGGGGCCGCCTGCGGTAGATGCACGAACTGCGTCAGCTCCGATAGATTCACGCGATCGAATTGAACGAATGCCTCGCCGATCCAATCACGAAGATCTGCAGGACTGCCACCCAAGGCGTGACGAAAATCACCCTGCAAAACAAACCCCTCCCCCAGGGTGGGGGGCGGCGTTGCCTTCAGGGCCCAGGCGTGACTCACGCCAAGGTTATTCATCGCAAAAGTAAGATCCCGAAGCCGGACCGATCGATCGCGCGCTACATCTCGCCAGATAATTTCGCCACCATCAACCCGCAGCCGGCCCTGGCGTAAGAGCCAATTCATCATCTCGGGATCCGACTGATCTCCCGCCAACGGAATTCCCGCGATGATGATTTCACCTTTTGCATCACGCTCTGCATAAAGTTGCGGATCCTGCAGTCGGATTTCAGAAAACACAGGCGCCCAATGCAGCAGTGAGGCCAGTGACCGCGGCCCCAATACGGCCTGAATCTCTCCAATGGCCAACACACGATCGCCATCGGGGCGGGCGATTTCGAGCTGAACGATTCGAATCCTCGGTCTAAACCATGTCTCCCAGTCCGCCGTCAGGCCCCGAACGGCAACAGACAGACCCCGCTGCGACATCTCGGCCTGAAACTGAGAAAACCATGCCGACTGCCGATCTGACATCCCGGGCCAGATCCAAAAGTGCAGAGCGATCAAGGCGGCAGCGGCAAGAGCGGCCGCGGCGACTGCAGCCGCCGCCGATGCCTGAATCAACAGCCATGCGAGATGTCGAAAACGGCCCGGCGCTTGCGCTAGCATGGACGGGATTCTTGCACAGGACCCCTGTCTTCTCACCTCGTCCCATGCGCCTGTCGGACAATTCCAGTATGACGCCATCCCATTCGATTGATCCCTGTCCGACTGAGGCCCGCGACTACGCGGCCGCATGGCATCACTCGGCCTTCGCGCGCCGAGCGCTGCCCGGCGTAATTACGCGGGGACAGCTGCTGGACGCGAAGACAGCCATCACGCCCGCTGTCCTCAATGCCCATTTCCAACGTTTCTGGGCGGATGTCTTGCGCGCGCCCTCTCCCGAGACAACAACGGTTGCCCTTCGGCAGTTTCGCAACAGCGCTCTGCTGGCCATCATGGCCCGCGACCTTGCTGAGACTGCAGATTTAAACGAGAGCTTAGAGTCCATTACCGCCTTAGCCGACATAACAATCAATGCGGCCTACGCCAGCGCAATGGCAGTGGCGATCGCCCAGCACGGCATACCCCGCGACAGCCAAGGCCAGCCCCAAGACATGATGATCATCGGCATGGGCAAGCTCGGTGGCCGTGAGCTCAATGCCTCCTCAGACGTGGATCTCATCTATGTCTTCCCCGACGACGGCGAGACCGATGCCACGGCCGCGAATAGCCGATCTATCGATGCGGCCTCGTTTTTTATCAAAGTTGGCCGACGCATTGCAGCCCTTCTTGGGGAGGTCACCGCCGATGGAATCGTATTTCGCGTCGATCTCCGACTGCGGCCCAATGGCGATTCGGGTCCGCTTGCAGTCAGCCTTGGCATGCTCGAGCAATATTTCATCGTGCAAGGCCGCGAGTGGGAACGCTATGCCTGGATTAAGGCCCGAGTCGTCAACCAGCCGGTAGCCCAAACGCCGTCAGCATTTCAACAGGCAATCAGCGGACTCCACGATATTGTTCGGCCCTTTGTGTTTCGGCGCTACCTTGACTTCAATGTCATGGCGGCCTTACGCGAATTACATGGACAGATCCGCGAAGAGGCGCAGCGGCGACAATCTAATCGTGAGTCCCACATGGCGGGTGAATATGCGCCAGTCGATGTCAAGCTCGGACCGGGTGGCATTCGTGAAATCGAATTCATTGCCCAGCTTTTTCAGCTGATTCGTGGCGGCAAAGAGGAGCCCCTGCGTGCGCGTAGCACCCGCGAGGTCTACCGTTACCTTGAACGCTCACGCCGGCTGGAATCACAAGAAGTCAAGATGCTGCTCACTGCGTATGAATTCTGGCGGCGGCTTGAGCATCGTTTGCAATATCTTGATGATGCGCAGACCCATGTCATGCCAGGAAAGCTCGCGACCATTGCGCACCTGGCGCAGTCTATGGCGTATGAGTCTGCTGAGGCATTTCTGCAGGCGCTTGAGCAGATCCAACGCCAGGTCCAGCAGTCTTTTGAGCGGCTCTTTGCGGCTGAGCCCACGGGGCCGGCCGCGGCTGAGCCGGGCAGGCCGGCGGCCGAGACTCGGCTTGAACGGCTCAAGGCCCAGGCCCAGCGGTTTGCGTCGGAGACGGCGAACCCCGAACAGACATTGACACGGCTGCATCAGCTGCTGGAGTCCATCGGCCGGCGGGCCTCATATCTCGCGCTCTTTGATGAGTATCCGAATGCATTTCTACGTGTCGCCCATCTGGTCAGCGCCTCCGCCTGGGCAGCAGACTATCTTCGTCAGCACCCTATCGTATTGGATGAACTGCTCGATGTACGCGCAGCCGAAGATCCCCCGGACCAGCAGGCCTTTATTGATGAGCTCCGGATCCGCGTTGCGGAGGCCATTCACAACGGTGTACCTGATATCGAACAGCAGATGGATGCCTTACGCGAGACGCACCATGGGGCTTTATTTCGATTGCTGGTGCAGGATCTTGACGGACGCTGGAGTGTTGAAACACTCTCTGATCATCTCTCGGCCATGGCCGACAGCGTTTTACAGATCACACTCGAAACAGTCTGGCCAACGCTCTCGCGTCGGCATCGCGACACGCCAAAATTTGCGGTAATTGCGTATGGCCGCCTGGGCGGTAAAGAGCTGGGCTATGCCTCAGATCTGGATCTCATTTTTCTCTACGATGATCCACATGAATCGGCCAGCGAAATCTACGCCCGCTATGCACAACGGTTCAATGTCTGGCTCTCGACCGCGACTGCAGCCGGCACACTCTTTGATATTGATCTTCGACTGCGGCCCAACGGCAATGCGGGCCTGCTGGTGACCTCCATGGAAGGATTTTTAGATTATCAGCATCGGCATGCCTGGGTCTGGGAGCACCAGGCCTTAACGCGGGCGCGTTTTTGCGCAGGCGATCCCGATATCGGCCAGCGTTTCGAGGCCGAGCGCACGCGCCTGCTGTCTCTGGCGCGGCCGACCGAGGGCCTGTTGGAAGAGGTGCTGGCCATGCGTCAAAAAATGCATGATGGTCACCCCAATCCCTCCGGACAGTTTGATATCAAACATGACCGCGGCGGCATGGTCGATATCGAATTCATTGTGCAGACACTGGTGCTGCGCTACAGCCATGCGCATCCCGCCTTGACCGGCAATCTTGGAAACATCGCGCTGCTGCGAATCGCGGGTGAATTGGGCTTAATTGATGCACAGCTCTCAGCCCAGGTCGGCGATGCCTACCGCAGTTATCGCAAGCGACAGCATGCAGAGCGGCTCTCGGGTGCGGCCTCGGCCCGCGTTGATGCGCATGAATTCCAGACCCAGCGGGCAGCAGTCATCGCCCTCTGGGATGCCGTATTTCACGAAGCGCCCGCCACGATTCGTTCTCTGCAAGAGCTGCACCAGTCGGCTTTGGGCTCAGCCTGACCCCAAGCGCAGAGTGATCTTAGAGGGCGAACATTCCCAGCGCGTAAACCAAAATACCGACTGTCAGGCAGACTGACATCTGTCGCGATATCCACCAGCCCAACAGGCAGGCAAACGCCGACAACGGCCGCGGGTCGAGCAGACCAAGCACATCCCCCTGAGGCGACCAGATTAGGCTGGGCAGAATCACCGCTGCAATCGCTGCCATTGGAGCAAAGCGCAGGGCGCGCTGAAGACGTGGTGGAAGATGAATCGGACCAGGCCAGACCACGATACCCGAGCGTGTTATCAGGGTCATGACCATCATGCCAATCAGCCCAAGCCAAATCATTTCATCACTCATGATGCGATTTCTCCTGGGCCTCGGGAAAGAACATTGCGGCAACGACACCGGCAAGCATCGCCACCAGAATCCCAAGCTTTAGGGGCATCCATGCGCTGAGCACGGCAGCGATGCCTGCGACCATAACGCAGAGAAGCTCAGCGCGGCCAGTGATCATGGGCAGCAGCAAGGCAATCAAGGCAAGGGTTCCGATGAAATCCAGGCCCCAGGAGGCGGGAATCCATTGGGCAAGAAGAATTCCCACAACCGAGCTTGCCGTCCACACTGCCCAGATCGTTAGCGCGGCGGCCTTGAAATATCGAATCGCGCCCTGCAAAAAAACCGGGGGATTCTCACTGACAAGACTGGCGGTCTTTAAGCGCGCGGGATCAAACCGCCGCAAAAACTCTGCCGACAACACATCGACGTTGCCAAAGCCAAAGAGCAGCCGACGCGGCCACGAGAAGCCTTGAAAAAATGGTTTCACTGCAACGCCATACAAGACGAATCGCAGATTCACTATCAAGGCGCTTGCCCAAATGATGGGCAATGGCGCAGCGGCAGCAAACAGTGGCAGGCTGGTGAGCTGTGCACTACCGGCATAGACCATCAGCGTCATGCCCAGGGCCTGGCCAGTTGAGAGGCCTGATTGCACCATCGCCACGCCGGTCACAATGCCCCAGGCCACCATCGCCACCATGGCAGGCACCATGTCGCGAACACCCATCGCGGTTGAGGGGTCAGAAAGCCATCGTGAGCGTGAACCGGATTCTTGCATGGCGTGGATTGTAGAGGGGCGGCTCCGCTAGAATGGACAGCCAGGAAAATCAACGAGGGGCAAGACATGTCGATGGCCGAACGCGATGGCTGGATCTGGATGGATGGGCAGTTTGTGCCCTGGCGCGACGCCAAGATCCATGTGCTCACGCACTCCTTGCATTACGGCATGGCAGTCTTCGAGGGTGTACGGGCCTACAAGACCGGCTCAGGCTCAGGAATATTTCGCCTGCGGGAACACACCCAGCGGCTGATGAACTCAGCAAAAATATTCCAGATGAAGGTGCCATTTGATACAGCTACCCTGGAGCAGGTACAAAAAGACGTTGTCAAACGCAATAACCTTGAGTCCTGCTATATCCGCCCGATCATCTGGGTAGGATCAGAGAAACTCGGCATCGCTGCCCGCGATAATACGATTCACGTCTCGGTCTCGGCCTGGCCCTGGGGCGCCTACCTCGGAGAAGAAGGCATCACCAAAGGCATTCGCGTGAAGACTTCTTCGTTTTCTCGCCACCATGTCAATGTCTCGTTAGTGCGTGCCAAGGCCAGTGGCTATTACATCAACTCGATTCTGGCCAACCAGGAAGTCGGTGCCCATGGCTACGATGAGGCCCTGCTGCTGGATACCGAAGGCTATGTCTCCGAGGGTTCGGGCGAAAATGTCTTTATCGTGAAGCAGGGCCGACTCTATACACCTGATCTGGCCTCTTGCTTAGATGGCATTACGCGAGATGCCGTGATGACCATTGCCCGCGATCTCGGCATTGACGTCATCGAAAAACGCATCACCCGCGATGAAATGTACTGCGCTGATGAAGCATTTTTTACTGGAACTGCTGCTGAGATCACACCCATTCGAGAGCTGGATGATCGTGAAATCGGTAACGGCAGTCGCGGACCCATTACACAGCGCCTGCAGGAAGTCTTCTTTGATGCGGTGGCGGGCAAATCGGCCCGCTACGCCCACTGGGTCCATTCCGTCTGAACTCCGTAATGGCCGCCGCCCCGAATTCTCCCGCCGCTTCGGCTGTCGTACAGCTAAAGGCCGACGACCTGCCTGCGTTTTGCCCGAATCCGAAAATGCCGCTGTGGAATCACCATCCGCGTGTCTTTCTTGATGTCCGCCACGATGGCAAGGCACGATGCCCCTACTGCGGCACCGAATATCAGCTTGAGCACGGCACGGTCCTCCACGGCCACTGAATCCCGCCGCACGCTCATCATCGCTTCGCAATGGGTGGGGGATGCAATTCTCTCCCTGCCACTGCTTGCCGATCTACGGCGTGCAGGCCGAACGCTTGATGTTTTGGCGCTGCCCTCGGTTGCTGCTGTCTATCGATGCAGCCCCGCTGTCCAAACAGTACATGAGGTAGCCTTTGCCCGTGGCCAGTTGCAGTGGCGCTTACGTCGACGCATTGCTCGAGATCTCCGCGGGCAGTATGAAATGGCGGTGGTGCTGCCCAATTCACTTAAATCAGCACTTATTCCGTGGCTTGCCGGCATTCCCCTTCGTCGCGGCATGATCGGCGAGGCCCGCTATGGGCTGATCAACGATCGTCGAAAGCCGCCAGCCCCTCCGATTCAACGGCCATTACATTCTGGTCGCGCGCAACGGATCCCGATGATTGCCCACTACCTTCAGCTTGCGGATCATCCACGGCCTCTCACTGATATTGATCCGCTTGGCAATGACCGGCCGCGACTTAAGCTCCCGGCCACCGTTGCACCGCCTGCAGCCTCCGGCCCGCTGCTGGTCCTCTGCCCGGGTGCGGAATACGGCCCCGCAAAACGATGGCCAGCAGAATATTTCGCGCAGACGGCGGCCCATTGGTTATCGCGAAGCCTGCAGCACCAAGTCATCGTGCTGGGCGGTCCAAAAGAGCGGGCGCTATGTGATGCGATTCGCGAGCAGACACTTTCCATAATGCAATCCCCGCCCCCAGCAGGCGTTGGGCCGATTGCCTTAAGCGCTGCTCACGGAAAGCGAATTTCTAGCCTTGCCGGACAAACACCGCTCCTGGATGCTTTTGGATGGATTGCAAACGCAGATCGTGTCATCAGCAATGACTCGGGATTGATGCATGCCGCGGCCGCCTTGGATACGCCAGTCATCGCCCTTTTTGGCTCTACCGATCCTGTGCACACGCCTCCGCACTCTGATCGGGCAGAGATCCTGCATCTCGGCCTGTACTGCAGCCCCTGCTTTCAGCGTGACTGCCCCTTGGGCACGACCGCCTGTCTGCGCGAACTCATGCCAGAGCGGGTAATCGCACGAATTTAGTTTCGGCCGCCCGCCTGCTGCCGCTCAATTTGATCGCGCCGTAATGCAGCGCGCAGCGATGTCAGACGTGAATCAATTCGAGAAAGTGTCACAAAATCTGCATCGGCCGCTGTCCGCGCGAGGGTCAGTTGTTCAATCGCCGCGGCCGTGGCCCCTGCAAGGGCGTATTGCTCAGCAAGTGCAGCATGCTGTGCTGCTTTTCTTCCGCGAGCACTCTCAACACGGGCCAAAAGCGCCCAGACCTGCGGATCATTGGGCCACTGCTGGGCAGCATTGCGGGCGAGTGATGCATTTCCATCAGCACTTGCGCCTGCGGTGAGCCGCGCAAGGATTGCGAGACGTATCACGGCCCGCGAACGGGGGTGGCGGGCTGCCATCTCACCGGCCAGCTGATCCAATTCTTTTTTCTGCTCTGCAGTCTCCGAAGCCGCCAAAAGAGTCTGCAGTTGAAGATGGTCCAGTAAGGGCTGCGCAAGCGACTCAGCACGATGGCCACGAATCTTCGCCTGGGCTTGTTCGCGGTGATCCGAAGCGGCAATGAAATCCCGTTGCTGCAGGCTTACCCACGACAGGCCGAAATGAGTCGCCGATTGCAGCTGGGCAGAGGAAAACTTTGGGTCCTTTAGCTGAAGTAACAATCGGCTGCGGGCGTTGCGCAGGCCATCCACCCGACCATCGGCAAGCGCCGCAAGCTTGGCCCTGAGCCAATCAAATTCAAGGCTGTTCTCACTGCCTGCCATTTGTCCGAGGCCCGGCTCGTTCTGGAGTCGCGATTGAATATCAGCGATCCGGTCAGTCGTCAGTGGATGGGTGCGCAAATACGTCGGCGCATTGTTGTCGTAAAGCCGGCCCGCCTGTCCAAGCCGCTCAAACATCGACGACATCGCACGCGGGTCAAATCCTGACTCAGCAAGGATCTGTAATCCCACACGATCCGCTTCACGCTCAGCATCACGCGAAAATGCAAGCTGCTCACGCAGGGCCACGGTCTGTCCGAGCGACAGCATGCCCATCGCGGCATCTGGGCTTGAGCGGGCAGCCAGTGCGGCCAAGACTGCAGCCGCAATCATGACCGCTGAGCCCTGCCGCTGCTGGCCAAACATGCGGGCGATATGCCGCTGTGTGACATGGCCAATCTCGTGGGCGACGACCGACATGACCTCGGCCTCACGATCCGATGCAGTAATCAGGCCGGTATGGATGCCGATATAACCGCCAGGCATCGCAAAAGCATTGATCGTGGCGTCTTTGACCAGAAAAAAACGGAAGGGCCGGTCCTCGCTGCTGTGGCCCAGCTGCCGCGAGGCCACCAACAGCCGTTCAGATTGGCGGGCCATGACATCGGTGGTCTCCGGATCATCGAAGACAACACCCACGCGCAACAACTCTTGAAAAATCTGATCGCCCAGCCGCTGCTCCGCCGCGGGACTCAGCTCATCGACCGCCGCCTCGCCGAGGGCAGGCAGGTGGTCTACGCCCCGGGAGCGATCCTGCGCGTGCAGCCCGGGCGGCAGGTTGAGTGCAAGACTCAGGGCGAGCGCCGATGTCACAAGACGCCGCGACCAGAGGGCTGCCAGAGTACGCATACGCTCTATCATAGGGTTTATGACCCAGTTCACTCACTTTGATTCCGCGGGCCAGGCCCACATGGTGGATGTAGCCGATAAAGCCGATACCCGTCGGGTTGCCGTGGCAAGCGGCCAAATCCTGATGCAGCCCGAGACCCTGCGACTGATTCGGGAGGGCGATGCCAAAAAAGGTGATGTGATTGGTATCGCAAGAATCGCTGCAATCCAGGCTGCAAAGAAAACCTCTGAACTCATACCACTGTGTCATCCTCTGATGCTGTCACGGGTCGCGGTGGACTTCGAACTCATCGATCTGGCAGCCAGCGACCCTTCGGCGGCGCCGTCTTCGCGGGCTGCAATCGCCTGCACTGCGACCGTCGAGGTAACCGGCAAGACCGGGGTGGAAATGGAAGCCCTGACCGCGGTCCAGATTGGACTGCTCACGATTTACGACATGTGTAAGGCTGTTGATCGCGGCATGACCATGACTGGCATTGAGCTCATGGAAAAACATGGTGGCAAGAGTGGCGCCTATCGTCGTCGCTAAATCATGATGCCGATGTCACTGCAAGGCGTGCGGGTTCTCGACCTGACCCGTATTCTTGCTGGGCCCTCTGCGACACAGCTGCTTGGGGATCTGGGTGCCGATGTTGTGAAAGTTGAAAAGCCCCAGGAAGGCGATGACACCCGCACCTGGGGGCCGCCGTTTGTGCCCGGCCGAGATGGCCAACCCACTTCGGAGAGTGCTTACTACCTGTGCGCGAATCGTAATAAACGATCGATTGAGATTGATCTGGCAAGCGCGGAGGGCCAGGCCCTGGTGCTGCAGCTGCTGGCCCATGCGGATGTTCTGATCGAGAACTATAAGGTTGGGGGGCTCGCCGCCTACGGCCTGTCGTATGCGCAGCTCAAAGATCAATTCCCGCGATTAATTTACTGCTCGATTACAGGATTCGGGCAGACAGGTCCCTATGCCGGCCGCGCGGGATATGATTTTCTGATTCAGGGCATGGGCGGCATCATGAGTCTTACCGGAACACCAGATGGTGAGCCGATGAGAATTGGCGTGGCCTTGGCCGATGTCATGGCCGGTATGTATGCCAGCGTGGGCATCCTTGCTGCCTTACGGCATCGTGATCAGACTGGCCAGGGCCAGTACATTGATATTTCACTTCTGGATACGCAGGTTGCTTTGCTGATCAATACCGCAACCAATTTTTTTACCACTCAAAAAGATCCTCAACGCTGGGGCAATGGTCACCCCAACATCGTGCCTTATCAGGTCTTTCCTACTGCCGACGATCCCATCATTGTTGCGGTCGGTAACGACAGCCAATTTCGGAAACTCTGCGAGACCATCGGCCGGCCGGAGATTGCCAGCAACCCAAATTACGCCACCAATGCAGGCCGGGTCCAACACCGGCAGCAAGTCATCGCAGCCCTCGAGGCGGCCCTGCGCACCGAAGGCCGGCACCATTGGGTTGCAGCACTCGGCGCGGTTGGTGTGCCCTGTGGCCCAGTGAACACGCTATCGCAGGTCTTTGAAGATCCGCAGGTCAAGCATCGCGAAATGGTCGTGGCCATGCCACACGCAAAGGCCGCAGATGGCTTTGTCAATGTGCTTGCCAATCCGATTCGATTCTCTGAAACGCCGGTCCAATACCGCATTACGCCGCCCATGCGTAATGAGCATGCCCAAGAGATTCTGCACGACTGGCTGGGCAAGAGAAGCTGAAATCCACTGCTGCAAAAACCGCGATGGATGACGCCACACTTCGACTTGGAATTGATCTAGGCGGCACCAAAATTGAGGCAGTAATTCTCGATTCAGCAGGCGCAATACGCTGGAAAAAGCGTATCGCATCACCGCAGAACAACTATCAGGCTACGCTTTCAGCCTTAACCGGTTTGATCGCGCAGGCCCGGCATGCGCATCCCTTGGCCCGAGAGTGTGCAATCGGAATTGGAATCCCTGGATCGCTCTCTCCTCATGATGGCCGTGTGCGCAATGCCAACTCAACCTGGCTAAACGGGCAGGCCTTTCAGCAGGATCTCGAAGCGCTGCTCGGCCAGCACATTCGCATCGCAAACGATGCCAACTGTCTGGCGCTTTCTGAATTCACCGATGGCGCTGCGCGAGGGGCCCAGTCCGTCTTTGCCGTCATTCTCGGCACCGGCGTTGGCGGAGCCCATGTGGCCAATGGCGCGCTCGCAAGTGGCGCAAACCGGCTCGCAGGCGAATGGGGCCATGTGCCCCTTCCGTGGATGACGTCACAGGAATTTAATACGCCGGCATGCTGGTGCGGCCGCACAGGATGTATCGAAACTTTTCTCAGCGGCCCTGCTCTCGTGAAGGCATTTCACGCAGTAACGCATCCAGGCAGCAGTACGTCGGTGACATTAGTTCAAGAAATCGTGCTTCGCAGCGCGGCAGGCGATTGGGCTGCGATCTCCGTGATGGATCGTTTTTTCGACCAGCTCGCCCGCGCACTGGCGATGATCATCAATATCATAGACCCCGAAGTCATCGTGGTGGGCGGTGGGCTCTCCAATATCAACCGCATCTACTCTGAAATACCGAACCGCTGGGGCCGCTGGATATTTTCTGACACGGCAGTGCGCACGCGTCTGCTGCCAGCCCAGCACGGCGACGCCTCGGGAGTCCGGGGGGCGGCATGGCTTTAAATCAACGGCTGCTGCTCGGCAGCTGGGCCGATCTCGGAGCGCGTGCAACGCCGATTCG
>JACCEB011543047.1_pt1 | contig 17725 bp, 9 predicted proteins | sample 7454761 | NCBI WGS metagenome assembly JACCEB01 (sample SAMN15323454, study PRJNA562643) | freshwater metagenome | isolation source: river surface water | place: USA:Blue River Watershed | collected 2017-08-18 | reverse complement strand
CCTTACTGCCAAAATACGGTGGCAAAGGAATGTATGGAGCAAAAGTTCATCAAGCAGTTTTTGATGCAAAAGAAAAGGAAAGCGGAATAACTATTCATTTTGTAAATGAAGAATACGACAAAGGAGCTATAATTTTACAACGTTCGTGTGAGGTACAAGGCCTTAACCCCACAGAAATCGCTCACGAAGTACAAAAACTAGAGCATAAATACTTTCCCATCATCGTGGAAGAATTAATTAAAAATCCTCTGTAGTCCCCGATTATCTTAGTTTATTATTTACAAAATCTTAAAGTAATCAATGTTTTCCATTTTCAATTAAGTCATTCAGTATGTCTCCACCAGCCAATGTCATTGCAACTTTCAAGTCTTGTGGTGTTATTTCTGTAATTGCACTGTCTTTGAATGTTAGGTTTAAACCGTCTGTTGCTTTGTCCAAAGTGAATGGACTTTCTTTGATTTTTTCAAGTTTTTCAGCATTTGTGATTACAGTTGCTGGAATGCCTTTTGGTGCTGCGTATAAAACACCTGCTCTTGTCCACGTTTTGAAGAAAAAACTAATTGTAGTTTCTGACTTTGCACCGTTATGCTCGACTATGTAAACATCTTTTGCAACTTCAAGTTGTGCCGTATAAGCAATTGCTGGTAATGAAAGATTGAAAAGAGTTCCCTTCTCAATTATTACCTTTCTTTTAGGTAAAACGATTGCTTCTAAGTCTTGAATAGTTTTGAATGCAAGTTCTAAGTCGTTACGGTAAATTGGGCTTACTATGTCACTGTGCGACATAGGGTTGAAGAGAATACTTTTATAGTTTTGTAAACTATCAATTAAACTAGTTGGTGGTTCTAAACCAAGGTCTTCATAAAACTCTTTAAGCCTGTTGATTAATTTTTCAAGATTGATTGGCTTAATTATTCCTTTTATTCCTTCTCCAACTGTATAAGTTTCTATTAGTTTAACTCTTAATAATCTTTCACATTCCTTTCTCAAATAGTTGGCAGCAGCAGGAAAATCAAATGCTTCAAAATACTCCCTTGCCTTTTCTAGGTTTGTTTTATCGTTATGAATGACTTTTGGGCCATCTGCACTTTTGTAAAACTCAATAAATTTCCAGTTTGGTAAATTTATTTTGGCTACTTCATACCAATGTCTGTCATAAGTAGTGATGAAAATTTGAAAATGCTTAAATACCTTATCTTCTTCGGGAACATCTTTTTCTTTGAGTAGATTTAAGAGCTTCAACCTATTTTCGTTATCTAAACCAATCAAAATATCATCTAAGAAAAGTGGTTTTAGATTTGGTGAAAATGGACTTTGTTTGATGATTGCTCCTAAAAATATACTTATTGCTATGGCTGAAAGTTTTGCTTCATTTAGAGCAAAATGTGGGTTGTGTGCATCAATTGAATTTCCGTTCTCTGAAACCTGCAAGTTTATTGCTGGAAATTGTTTTAAAGTACCATTGTCATTAACAGTGATGTTTTTTCGAGTGAACTGAACTTCCATTGCAGGATAAAGTTTCTGCAAAACCTTATTCACAAATGGAGCTAAATATTCAAAACTAGTTGGATTAAAAAAGTTATCTAAAGCATTATTTACCCAAATTGCTTTGCTTTCGACAGAAGCTTTCTTTTGTGACTGCTTATAAAACTCCTTTCCTTTACCATATGGTTTTGTATGCTCATTCAGCACATCATTCCATAGCTTACCTAATTCAACATTATTGGTTATTGTATTAGATTTAAAATGTTTCAAAACACCATTTACAATCAATTCAAAAACATCAATCTTGTCAGAGATTTTCACATTGTGAACGCCCAATAAATGCTTGTATGTTAGAAAACTTTTCAGTCTGTTGGCATCAATAATATCTGTGGTATTAGTGTCCTTTGCAGTTTCGTTTAGAGTTTTTGTAATTGCCCCATCAAAAGCCACACGAATAGAACAATCGGTTCCTCCATCTGTAAGGTTGAAGTTTCTCAGACTTGTCATTTGTACAGGTTCAACACTAGATTGGAAAAAGTCCTTTAAGGCATAATAAAAGGAACTCTTTCCACTGCCGTTTTCACCGTAAATAAAAACATTCGAACCGCCAACAGGAATTATTTCCTCCTTGGTAAATGCCTTGTATTTGTTAATTGTAATGCTTTGAATCTTCATAACTTATAATTATTTCAAAGCTTCTTTAATAATCCTAACTTCTTCCACACTATCCAGCGTTTCTATGGCAAAACGAACAGGGTGGTTGGGGTCGTACAAACGCTCAAACTCACTTTGGATGATTGCCAGTTTCTTTTCTTCGCTCATATCATTCGTAATAGGTTTCATGTCTACCAAATGCTTTAGGATTTCTTTGCCTGCCGATTTGATTTCTTCATTAAGGAAAAGTTCAAAAACAATAGCATCTAAAACTGATTCAAAAAACTTTGATTCAACAGTGTTTTTTTCTTTATGCTTGTTCCATTCAAGCAAATAATCTACTATTAATATTGTGAAACTTTGATGATATTTATTTGCATTAGGTATAAATAATTTTCTCACATTCAAAGGTTTCACCTGTGCAAACGTACGACCACCTTCTTGAGTGAATTTTGTATATAGAAAATCCGTTATGGACGAGTTAAAAATTGAGAGTAAATATTTGTAGTCAAAGTCTGATTTTTTGTCTTTCTTGAAAACAAGTATGCTGTCGATTACATAAAATCCACTAGAATCAATGGTTGCTCTAATTCTATCCGAAGTTTGACGCATTATTATTTTTTCTTCTTCAAATAACAACGGATACCTTTGCCTATTCAAGGCATACCAAGGCATTATGCCACTTTTTGCTTCACTACGTTTTCCTAACTTTTCTTTGAATTCAAACAAATAGTCTTTGATATTTGGTAAAGCATCAATATTCGTTGCTCTGTCAGTATAAATAACTAAATGCTCGGTATTTAGAATAGAATATTTATCTATTTCTCCACCTACTAAAACAGGTTTTAGAATCTTTTTTTCAAAATTGTTCTGTTTAGCAAAGTCTTTTGGTATTCTAAATATTTTGTCTCCGCCCGTAGAAATTCCACTTGCCATTTCTTCGGCAATGTCATCAATGGTTACTGATACTTTTCTGAGTTTTTCAATTATTCTGAACTCATCTTCTGAAATCCCGAATACAGATGCTGGTGTTTTTAATGTAGATGAAACCGATTCTGACTTGATAACTTCCTTGAAATCTAGTTTTTTTTTGTCAGCATTTCTCAGGTCTGCATAACGATATTTATTGAGATCTGAATTGCTTTTTGATGATAGGAAAATACAAGATGGAACTGTTGCAGTATTAAAAACTCCATCCCCTAAATTGACTCCAATGTAGAACTGATTCTTGGCTAGGAGAAATTTTCTCGTCTTTTCATATTCAGACTGAAAAAACAAATTATTCGGGACAATATAGGTTATTACTCCATCATTGTGTAGAAGTCTAAATCCTTTTGAAATGAAATAATTAAATGTATCAGGTGTTCTCATATGAACATCTGAAAACTCATTCTTAAAAAAATTCTTTTCTTCAGCTGTTAAGTCTGCACCATAAGGCGGGTTTCCAATCACCACATCAAAGCCAATAAAATCTCCATTTTCATTTAATAAGTTAGGAAATTCAAAACGCCATTCCAGTGCGTTTTTGTAGATTACTCCGCCTAAAGTTGTGTTTTTTTCTTTTTCTAATTCGTTAAATTTTTTCTTTGCATCTTCAATTTGTTTTTTTGAGCCTACTTGTTCACCAAACATATTAATAGCTTGTAGGTTTTGTAAATCCCCTCTTGCTTTGGCTATTTTTTCTATTTCTTTATTGAGAAGCGATGTTTTAAAGGTATTTTTTACTTCATGAATAAATTCTCTAAATATTAATTTCTTCTCATGGGAAGATTCTATTAAAAAATCATTAGTAATCTTTTTGTAAAATTCTAAATTAACATCGTTATTCCCAACTAGATTTTTTATACTAATATTATGATATTTTTTATCTCTAACTTGTTTGTTAAATTCTTTAAAAACATCATTGATATTAGTATCTAATGGAAAACGACTTATCAAAGAATTCCCACATACAATTTTATAATCTAAGTTAGGTAGGGTTTCAATTGGGTCAAGATCGTCTTCGTCAACCACCAAGCTCAACCACAAACGCAATCTGGCAATGTCAATGGCAGAGCTGTCTATGTCCACACCATAAATACTCTCTTGAATGATGTGCCGTTTTAGGCGATAGATATAGCGGCTGTAGCTTACACTTTCTCTGTGTGTAAAGCCAAAGCCTTTTAATTTCTCGGTCAGATAATCGTAACTCAAATGTGGTTTCAGCACCAGCATTGCGTTTACCAATTCGTGCAGTAAACCTAAAGGGAATGCACCTGAACCAATGGCAGGATCGCAAATTTTTATGCTACTTAATTTTTGGTCAATCAGGTTGGCATTTTTACGAATGCTTTCGGGTAATTGATATTGATATGTCTTGGTTTCGCCTTTTGTTGATACTCGTTCATCATTTTCTAAGGCAAAGTGTCCTTCACGGATGAAGATTTCAATGTCTTTTTTAGGCACACGAATCTCGTTGCCGTGTTCCAACTCTATTTTCAGGTTGCCTTTTTTGTCGGCATTTCCACCAAACAATTTGGTTTGGTCAGAGCCTAATTCTTGATAACTGCTTGTGCCACTGTTTAAGGCATTATCCAAATAGTGAATCAAACTTTCTTGGCACATATAATGCACAATTTCACGGGGCGTATAAAAAGCTCCTTTGCTTTTACGCTCCGTGATGTCGAGCATATTTTCAAATACTTTACCCAACATTTCGGGGTCAACGGCTACTTCCTTATCCAACGGTTCGTCTTCCTTGATGGTAAAGTTGTATCTGTCAAACACGTCTAAAATGCCCGTGCCTACATCACCCAATTTGTTTTTTTCTTCGTTCCTGAACAGGGTAGATGGAATACTGATGTTGGCTTCCTGCCAGTTGTAATCGGCTTCAAACAAACCACCATTTAAAAAAGGAATGCGGCAATTGAAGCGTTTGTAATACGAGTTTTCATTATCCCGTTCTTTCGCCAAGGCTTCATAAAACAGGTATTGCAGTTTGTCTTTAAAGAAATTGAGTTTCTTGTCTTCTGCCTGCTCAAAGAGTTCTTGTACAAATCGCTTCTTACCCTTTCCCCACCGTTCATTTTGAGCTACACCCAACCAACCTTTTTTCTGCAAGAAGTACAGGAACACAATTTGCCCCAAGAGTTTTTTCGTAAAACGAGCATTGTCAATTCCTGAGGTTTTCAGCTCGGCTTTTACTTTGTTGTCGTTTTCAAAATGCTCATACAATTTGATGTACAAGTCTTTGTATTGGTTGAAGAATTCGTCTGTGACTTTTTCAATGCTAAAGGCGGATTCTAATTCTTCAATGGTGGGGTTGTTGGAAATGTTTTGCAACAGTGGCAACAACTGATTTTTTGCAGTATGGGCTTTTTCGTATTTGCCCACTAAAAACGAATAGCGTTTTGCAGGGGTAAATTCTTTCTTGGTTTTTACCTTGCCTTTTTCTTCGTCCATAAAAGATGTCTGTTCGACTTTTATGAATGAGAATCTCCAATCTATTCCATTATCATCTTTAGCATAGAATGCTATTAGTCCGTAATCTCTTGATTTTGACTTATTCTTGTCCGATTGCAACCATTTTATGACAAAATTTCGAAGAGAAGTCCTTGCCCTTTCAAGCATTTGGGCTTTCTCCACTTCTACAATAAGAACTTCAATTTCATTACCATCAGGATCAGTATAAAGACCAACTCTTTTATATTTTGAGATTTTGTCTGCAAAATCATCATAAATCAAGGTTGACCAATTTCGTCCGTGGCTAAAATCAATATCATTCAACAATTCCTGAGAGAAGCGAATAAATTTTTCTTCGCTAAACGAATCATTAAATGTTTCCTCTATTAGAATTTGTGCTCTTTTCTTATCCATACTGCTTACTTGATTAAGTACCCTGAAAGGATAACTTCACGTTTTTGAAATTTCTTTGCGTTCTGTGCTCCTTCAATGGCTACATATCGGATATGCTTTTCCAGCATGTGCAATATTTGAAGCGGGTCTGTGGTTTTCTCCAATTCTGTTTTGATTAATTGGGCTGTTTTCTTGGCAATCGTTCCTTGTGCCAACATTTCACGAACACCATTCAAAAATTCGTCATTGGTATCGGTAAACCCTTTGAAGTTTTTGAAAGACTTGTCTTTCAAGCGGGTTTCAATGTATTTGGCGTTTGAACGTCCGCCACTTCCTTTGGTGGGTTCATCACCTACGGTAGTGTCTAATTCAAAACGTGTTTTGTTGGTCTGCAACAAATGAAAATATTCGTTCGGAATGTTTGCACGTTTTGTTTCGGGCTTACATTCCAAATCTTTCACCGCATCAAAAAAGGTTATCTCATTTGATTTTCCACTTTGATTGATGTAAAACTTCTTGAGTTTCCCAATGCGGAAGAATGTTACCAATGCATCATCTTCTAATTTTTCTTTTTTGAAACCTGAACGAGCTTTCTTTGGTAGATGCTTTATCTTATCAAACAATACGGGTTGGTTGTCTCTGATTTTTCGCATCAATTCCAGATACTTCAATTCAGAATCACCTTCGCCATCTTCACCTGTATAGGCTGTTTTACTGTTCAAGGTGTTGAATAATTCCTGACTTCCAAATTCTTCACCATCACTCAGGTATTTGGCATCTTCCCCCAAAATGTCGTGAAACATTTGGATTTTGTTAGTAATGTTTACTTCTAAACCTAAATGTTCATCGGATTGAGTAGTAGGGAAGAAGTTGAAAATATGCACCTTCGGAAATTTGCTTCCTAAACGATTGACACGACCTGCACGTTGCAATACTCTTGTGGGGTTCCAAGGCAAATCATAATTCACCAATACATTAGAACGATGCAAGTTGATACCTTCAGCCAAGACATCTGTTGCAATCAATATTTTTAAGTTGTCAGCTTGTTCCTTCCCTTTACGATTGGGGTCAAAATTGGAAGTGATTATATCACGAGAAATCGTATGATTGGACGTTAATTTTTTATCTGTGTGCCTTCCACCAGTGCTGGAATAAAACATTACTTGACCAGGGAATTCATCAATCAATGCTTCGTAGATATAATCCCCAGTTTCTTTTGATTCGGTGAATACTACAAGTTTATTGCTTTTAAGGGCTTTGGTTTCTTTTAAGTCACGAATAAACTGTTCTAGTTTAGGGTCAGAATCAACTTTTGCCCAAAGCTTTTTAATCTCTTTTAGAATTTCTAAATCAAATTCGAGTTTGTAAACAAATTCTTTTCTAAAATCCTTTGAATCATATTTGTGTGCTTTTTCATCTTCAACAAATGCTTCCAATTTTTCAATGTTGTCGCTTTCTATAAGGTCATAAACATCCACCTTTTTGCTGATGTAAACTGTACCGTTGTGGTACATCTCAATGAATTTTTCATAAGAGATTATGAAACGGTCAACACTTTGGCGAAAGGCGTGGAAACTACTTTCCAAACGCTTCACTAAAATACCTTTCATAAAGCCACCAACATTTCGTTGCTGTTGCTTTTCAAATTCGCTCAAAGCTTTGTTTCCGATATAATAAAGCAAAGGTGTGTATCGGGCATAGGTAAACTCAACTAATTTTTTAATTGTTTCAATGAATATTTGTTCTAATTCGCCTTCATACTCATAAACAATTTTTTGGGGATTGTCTAAGTCAGGAAAAGTTAATCCTTGCATTTGCATATCCTGCTTGAAATAGGTCATTACATCTTTACGAGTTCTGCGAACCATCACATAACGAAGAATGCTGTTTCGGATATCATCAGAAACTTCCTTGATTAGTTTCTTGTAATCAGGGTCTGTTTTTTCGAGCTTGTTTAGCTTAGTCCTAAATCCTGCGAAGTATTTTTCAAGGTTTGGTATTCCAGGAATCGTGGAATTTTTCGGTGCTTGGAACAGTTTTAATTGAGCAAAAATGTCGTCAACAGTATTGTTCAATGGTGTTGCCGTTACCAAGATAACTTTCTTGCCACGACAGATGTCAAGCAAGTTGGCGTATGATTGTGTGTTTTCATTACGGAAGCGATGTGCTTCATCCACAACAATGTAATCGTAGCGTTCTAAGCCTTTTTTGATGATGTGTTCCAACTTGCCTAAAGATTCCACTTCAAAACTTCTGATACCAAAATCAAAAAGTGAATCTTTCCAGTAGTCTTTTAATACTGGTGGACAAATAACAAGTGTTCTGCCTTGCAGTTGTTGAAGTAGTAAAGCTGTGATGAAGGTTTTACCCAAACCTACCACGTCAGCCAAGAAAACACCGTTGTACGTTTCCAAAATCTTTTTTGCCTGAATAGCAGCCTGATTTTGGTATTTCAATTTTATAAACCCATCAGGAAGGAATGGCTCAAATTCGTCTGCCAAATTGATGTCTTCTTCCAAATACTCATAAATCAGTTTTAGATAAAGTTCATAAGGCAGAATTTGGTCGTTGAGCCAGGTCTTATTTTGAATAGTGTCAACAAAATCTTCTGATATGTCAACCGATTCTTTCCAAAGTTGATTGAACTGGTTTTCAGCAAAGAGTACGTCTCTTTTATTTCGCAATTCAACATTGAATTCTCTGTTTGCCACAAAACCCGATTCAGAAAAATTACTTGAACCCGTAATTACGAAGCCATAGTCACGGTCTTCGGGCTTGAACTTGCCAATGTAAACTTTGGCGTGAATGTTCTTTGTTGGGTATGCTCTAATTTCTAGTTTCTTTCCGTTGCCATTACACGCCTTGTCCATTGTAGGGTCATGGCAGTCGGCTTTCAGAAACTCAATAAACTTGCGAATTCCTATTTCGAGTTTGTTTTCGTTTTCATCGCTGTTTTCAATTTCTTCTTTTAAGTTTTGTTGGTAGCATTTTTTTGTACGCTGATGCGACTCAAAATCAATAGTTGAAATTTGTTCGTGGTATTGCATCATTTCGTATGAAACTCTGTCAACGCTTAATCCAACAAGAATTCTAATTTTCTCAACGGGTTCTAATGCGTCATATAATTGATGAAATCCACTTGCTCTGAAATATCCAACCAACACGTCAAAAAGTTGCGTGTCTTTAAGTGTTGATTTGAATCTGCTTAATAAAGTATGTCCTTCTTCGTTGGTAAAGAAAGTCAAGTCTGTCTGGTCTATTTTGTTGTTTATACTCATATTTAATTGCAGCCTTTAATAGTGTTGAGCGTCTCTTTAAAGACTTTTTATAAAATTTAAATCTCTAAAGGCAAATACGAAAATACTTTGATGCGTTCAATTTCTTTTATATATACTTTCAACGTTTTAGCGAGTGTCGATAGCATTTCTTTTGTCGCTATTCGTTCTCTTTTAAATATATCAATAAGAATTGAAGCTTTAATATCGAGTGGTGTTAATACTTTACTTAATTGAAGTACTCTTTTTTCTAGTGTGTTACTCAAATATTTCCCTAAAAAATTCATTTTGTAGTATTTGTTTGGACTAATTCTTCAAAAATACAATTAATTTTTATTACTGTAATACGTAAATTGGTAAAAATTCAAGTAATTTTCTATGGTTTATTGGTTATTGGATAAACAATTGTTCAATATTTCCAATAGTTTTTTTAGTTTTACAGTTAAAATTTCAATTCCCATTAGTGGGTAATAAAACTTGCGAGTTTTTTTTATTATTGAAATGAGTTTTATGATTTTGCCACAAAAGACTTTGTCCATGAAGGGAATCTATTGATTCAAGGGTGGGCAAACTAACTTAGGTTATATGGCTTGTTTTGATTTTTAACTGGTATTATTTATTGATACTTGTATAGATTTGTTTTGTATCTCATTAAATTTGAGGTGTTTACAACTTTGTTGTTGCTTGTGATTTCCTTTTTTATAATACCAATACTATCTACATAATAATAAAAACAATCATTTTTAATATAATTGTCTTTAGATATTTTCATTTTAACAACATTGTAATAAGTTGTTTCTTCCACTTTTAATGAGTTTAAAATTTCTGTAATTTCGGCATTTAATCTTTTGTCGCCTTTCGTTTTGCTAGAAAGTAAAGTGAAACCGCCGTTAATTAGTCCTCTTGAAATAAAATCACTCATAAGTTGTTCTTCAATTATTTGGTTACTAGGAAAGCTTAGGTATTGTATGTTAAAATATTCTTGTTCTCCTTGAGGGCCTTGTGTAGGAACAATCGGTTTTATGGTAACATTGTGTTTAGTAATACTTGTTAAAGATATACTATCTATGTTGCCTGTAATCGTATCTTTGTAAATCCAAAAGGATCCATAATCGAAAAGAAAAGGGTACAAGCTTTGTTTTATTTTGTAATATGTATAAGAACTTGATGTAGTTTCATCCTCTTTTTTACAACTTGAAAATACCGAAACGATTAAAAGCACTAATACGATTCTCATTTTTTTGATTAAATTCATTTAGATGACATTTACTAATAATTTTAATAACTTTTTTAAAACAAGAAATTTGTTTTTATATCCTTATAAATTTAATTTAATTTTTTTAGTTGTGAAAAGTTTTATGTAAATTTTGTTGAGTTTTTTGTTTTAAAATTGTTTTGGATATAAATTGGCGAGGTTTAAAGTTTTTAGTACCTTTGCAATCTAAAATTAAAATATAATTTATGCAAACTATACATTTAGGTACTTTAGGGCCATGGCAAATTGTATTAATAATAGCAGTTGTGTTATTGTTATTTGGAGGAAAAAAAATTCCGGAATTAATGAAAGGTTTAGGTAAAGGAATTAAGGAGTTTAAAGACGCTACCAACGGTGAAAAAAAGGAGGAAACTAACGACACTAATAAAACAGCATAAAACACAAAAGCTTTAAGAATTTCTTAAAGCTTTTTTTGTATTTGTTTTTGGAGTTCTTCTAATGCTGCTTGATCTATTGGGAAGGATAAATAACCTGGTTGTATATCTTTAATGTTTTTCCAAACAAACTGAATATGACCTTCGGCAGATTGTAATTTTGCTTCATTTACTAATGTAACTGTATAATAAATACATATTAATTGATGAGTTGGGTAAAAGTAAGAATTTTGAAAAAAATCGTTTACGTAAACTAAATCATTTATTTGGATATCGATATCCAGTTCCTCTCTAAATTCGCGTTTTAATCCATCAAAAGTTCCTTCTCCAAACTTTAATCCACCGCCAGGGAATTTCACTATTTTTTCGCCATCATGAATTTCTTCTGCAATTAAAACCTCTTGGTTTTTAATTAAAAATCCATATACTCTAACATTAAATTTTTTAATATCTTCTTGCATAAATGGGGTGGGTGTAAATAAAAAAAGAGTTACAATTTCTTGTAACTCTTTTTCGTGGGCGATACAGGATTCGAACCTGTGACCCCCTGCTTGTAAGGCAGGTGCTCTAAACCAGCTGAGCTAATCGCCCTTATTCAAAAGCGTGTGCAAATATATCAACTAAATTCAATGCTACAAATTTTTTTTTAAATTAATTTTAAGTTTACACGAAAGTGATTGATAATTAGGTAATTATTTTTAGATAGTATTTCACGCAAAGTGCGCAAAGTATAACGCAAAGTATCGCAAAGAAATTAAAGGAAGAAAACAAGGGGTATTGTAGATAATAATTATATGAGTATTAGTGCTAAAAAGGTTAAGCAGTTTTAGGATTTGATTTCACGCAAAGTGCGCAAAGTACATCGCAAAGTACGCAAAGTATAACGCAAAGTATCGCAAAGAAATTAAAGGAAGAAAACAAGGGGGTATTGTAGATAATAATTATATGAGTATTATTGCTAAAAAGGTTAAGTAATTTTAGGATTTGATTTCACGCAAAGTGCGCAAAGTAAATCGCAAAGTACGCAAAGTACATCGCAAAGTGCGCAAAGTACATCGCAAAGTGCGCAAAGTACAACGCAAAATATTGCAAAGAAATTAAAGGAAGAAATTTAAAATGAATTAATGAGGTTTTTTGTTGTTTAATATGTTTAGTTGTTTGTATCTTCCGTTTTCTTTGTTCCACAATTCATCGTGCGTACCTTTTTCAACCACTTCGCCATCTTCTAGTACAATAATTTGATTAGCGTTTTTAATAGTGGATAATCTATGCGCAATTACAACAGACGTTCGTCCTTGCATCAAAACATCTAAAGCTTCTTGTACCAATGATTCGCTTTCGTTATCTAAAGCACTTGTTGCTTCATCCAAAATTAATATTACAGGATTTTTTAAAATTGCTCTTGCAATTGCAATTCTTTGTCGCTGCCCGCCCGATAATTGAATACCTCTATCACCAACAACAGTTTGTAAACCATCGGGGAATTTGTTGATAAATTCCATTGCATTAGCTTTTTGAGCAGCCACCTTAACATCCTCTATAGTAGCATTTTCGTTACCAAATAAAATGTTTTCTAAAATTGTACCGCTTGTTAACAGTACATCTTGAGGAACATAAGCAATATGTTTTCGAATGGTTTCTAAAGAAATATCGCTACTATTGATATTGTCTAAAAATATATCGCCCGAATTAGGGGTGTAAAATTGTAATAATAAGCTACCAATTGTTGTTTTACCACTTCCGGAACCACCAACGATAGCCAATTGTTGCCCAGGTTGAATATCAAACGAAACATTTTTTAAAACCTCAATATCTGGACGAGAAGGATAACTAAAAGCAACATTTTTAAATTCTACCTTACCCGATAAATGAATACCTTTTAAGGCATCTTTTTTTTCTTCCTCTACTTTTCCTGCTAAAATATCCATTAAAGATTCTGTAGCTCCTATAGATTTTTGAATTTTAGCAAACAAATCTGGTACTGCACCTATAGAGGCACCCAATAAAACTGTCATTAAAATAAACTGAAAAAACGATTCATTGTTAATACCTCCATTCTCTGGACCTAAATTTACCAATTCAATCCCTCTCCAAATAATAAAAACTACCGAGCCAAACATCACCAACAAAATAAAACCCACAAAAAGTCCGCGCCATAAAGCAGCTTTTAATGCAAGTTTTTGAATTTTTAAAGTAGAATTTTGATAATTATTTAACACAAATAACTCGCGCGTGTAAGCTTTTATGTTTTTGATACCAGTTAAAGCTTCCTCTAAAATATTATTAGAAATTGCAGCTTCGTTTTGCGTTTCCTTAGATAATTTGCGAATAAATTTCCCGAAAAATACAGCAGAAATAGCAGCGATAGGAATTACCATTAACATGGTTAAAGATAGTTGAGGAGAAGCATAAATGATTAAACTAAAACCAATAATAATGGTTAAAAATTGGCGAATAAACTCGGCAATGGTTGTGGTTAAAGTTTCTTGTAATAAATTAGTATCTGTTGCAATACGGGATGTAATTTCACCAACTTTATTAGAATCGTAATACGACACAGGGAAATGAATTAATTTACTAAAAGCCTTATTTCTAATGTCTTTTAAAGCACTCTCGGTAACTTTACTAAATAAATAAATTCTGAAAAAACTTAAAACAGCCTGAAAAGGCAAAGCGATACCAATTAATAACAATACGCCATAAATATGGTTTAAATCGCCAAAATTCCATTCGCTCGAAATTTCAATTTTATCCATACCCAATAATTTCCCTAGTAAATAAGGTATAGTTACAGAAACCAAACTGCTAAAAATCAGGAAAATAAATCCAATGAAATAAGTCCCTTTGTAGGGGCGAATAAAACTTAAAAAGCTTTTTGCTTTTTTGTAAGAATCTTTAGATAACTTAATTTTTTCTCTTTTTTGTCTCATAAATCGAGGCAAAGATAAGATATTTAAATTATTACCTTATAAATTAAGCATATAATCCCTTAAAATTGGAAGAGAATATTTGTTAAAACTAGAAATTAAAACATTATTAAATAAATGAAATAAAAAAGTCCGCTAAAATTAAGCGGACTTTCACTTGTTATTATTTTACAATGATAAACTTTGTGAGATGAAAATTATTATTGAATTCAATTTTAGCAAAATACATTCCTTGAGCTAAATAATCAAGATTCATTTGTTTAATTATTTTGTTTTGGAAATTTAATGCTTCGGTATGCACAATGTTTCCTAACGAATTAATAATAGTGATGGATCCATTAATTTGAGCATTAGCTTGAATATGTAAATTGAAATTTCCGTTATTTGGATTAGGGTAAATTGTACAAGATAACTCTTTGTTGTTGTTTACAGAAACTGGTATAGATGCAAAAATGGTGTCGGCAACCTCACAACCCTCAGGAGAAGTAACCACAACCCAATATTCACCAGGAGAATTAACGCTAATAGTTTGAGAAGTTTCATTAGTACTCCATAAATAAGTAGCGCCAGGATTTTTAGCATTTAAAGTAGCATTAGGTGTTTCGTATAAATTTATATCATCACCTAAATCAACTTTAGGGAAGTTAGATACCAAAACTCTTGGGTAATTATTAGAAGAAAATAAATTTCCAGAACCAGTTGCATTGTTAATTTTGGTTATCTTGTAGTTTCCAGTACCAGTAAAGTTTAAAACATCGTTGCTAAAATTTGTGGTTTTACTAAATTCAGTTACACCATTTGTATAAACAATTTCCCACGGACCTTTACCTCCAAGTTTTAACTTCATTTCTTTTTCACCACAAGTATTTTCAGTAGCTTCTGTTTTTTCTTTAGTACCTCTAAAATATGCAATTGGAGCATCGTTACAGTTTCCTGTTAATAATGCATTTGCACCCATTTCCCAGTTAGGATCAAATGCAGGTAAGCGTTTTACCATTTCATCAATTACCAAACCTAAATTTGTATAAGGTATTGGATTTCCTTGATTTACAGCGTTAAATACAACTTGTACTTTTTGTTTAACATTGGTAAAGTTAATGGAAGGATATAAAACTGATATTTCATCCAAATAATTTTCGATATCTACCCAATTAATATCAGCGTTGTACCACTGGTGCCAAACATATTCATTGGGGTCGTAATTAGAAGCTAAAGTAGTTAATGGTTTTTGTTGGGTTTCATTATTTAAAACAACTAAATAATTATACAAATTTTGCATCAAATTAACGGTGGGATTTTCGCCGATAAGTTTTTCTAATTCTTCACCTAAACAATTGTATTGTGTGTTTCTTAACAATAATCTATGTGTTTTAAAAATATTATCAGTAAAATTAGCGTTGTAAAAACCGTTATGATAACTTGAGTAAAAAGTTTGTTCTAAAGCATATTTATCCGAGGTATTATTGAAAAAATCTAAAGAATTGTAACAATGTTTTTTATCATATGTCATCAATGTAGCTAAGTTATAATACATAACAGTTAACATTGATGTAGAAAATTTATTTCCTGGAACCATATCATTAAAATCAGTTATTTTAAATGAAGTAGGGTAAATTTCTTTTAAAGTAGCATAGCCACTACTAGACTCTATTTGTAAAAATCCATTTTGTACAGTGTTTGATCTATAAGTTATAGGGTAAACAGCATTAGGGTTATTTATAATCCCATTATCACTACCCATACTAGATTCTAACATTGCTAAAGCATTGTAATAATTTATGTTCATAAGTTTTTTTCCAACAATATTGTTAAACAATGTAGTAGTAAAAGCAGAAGCTATAGCCCAGTTTTTTCGGTTTGTTGGTATGTATAAATCTTTCAATTCTCCCCAAGCTTTTAGTCGGGCTTCACCCAAATGTAAAGTTCCAGATGAAATAAAATCGCTAGTGTCCACATTAAATTGCAAAGGGTGAAACATCCAATTAGGTGTATAATTTTCGCAACTGTTTATGCTAATTTTTTCACCATTAAACTCAGCATATTCTGGGTCGCCAATATATTGTTCAAAACTACCATCAATTAAATATGTAGTTTCGCCATTGTTTAATGGAAAAAACGATTGTAACTGTAGGGTTAAAGTATCATTTTTAAATGTTCCGGTAGTTTGCCAAGGAAAAATGGTAATATTTGCAATTTCGGGCCAATAAAATTTAAAAGTCCCTGAGTTTTTAGAGGTACCTTCGTTTTTAATTTTTAAATTGATAGTAAAAGTACCATTTGGAGCAGTTGTTTTATTGATACTAAATGGGCATGATTTTACAGAAATTTGTGCATTTGAAATATAAAATACAGACAATAATAAAAAAGTAAAGATGTTTTTTTTCATTGATTAAAATTTAAAGTTGTTTTGTGATTTTATAAAGATTTTGAAACTTATCAATAATTAAACCATTTTAATTTTTGTTCATAATGGCTCAAAATTAAAAATATCTTAAAAGTAATTAGATTTATTTTTTACTTTTTTTTCTTTTTTGCGTATTTATCGCCTTTAGTTAAGGGTTTTTTGTACTTTGCAGCAAGCTCTCGGCGGTAGGAGCCACCTAAGTTAACCTTTTTGTTTTTTTCGCTCTTTTCATGAAAAGCACCACTAAGTTTTTCGGTTTTTTCTTTTCTATTAATTTTTGTGCGAATTTTTGGAATTTCATCTGCAATTAACTGATAATTTTCCCTTACATCATCAGGGAAATCTAACTCAGGAATTTCATAATTCATTAATTCCTCAATGGCTAATTTATATTCCAATTCAACCTCTGTAAAAAACAAAATAGAGTTACCTACATTGTTTGCTCTACCAGTTCGCCCAATACGATGAATATAGTTTTCGGGATAGTTGGGTGTATCAAAATTAATCACGTAAGATAAATTTTTAAAATCCAAACCTCTGGAAATTACATCGGTAGAAATTAAAATTCGTAAATCACCACGCTCAAATTTTTCTAAAGTTTCTATTCTTGTGTTGTGAGATTTGTTAGAGTGAATGATACCCAATTTAGCAACTTCTTGCTTTTGTAAAGCTTCAAAAATTTTATCTGCATGATTTTTACTAGATACAAAAACCAAAACCTTATCAAATTTTTCCTTATCATTTAATAGATAAGCCAATAAATTGATTTTAGTTAAAAAATTACGAACAGCATAACAGCTTTGTTGTATAGATTTTAAAGGCTCGCCACTTATGGCAATTTGAATTTTGATGGGTAAAATAAAATAATCCTGAATTAATAATTCTACCTCATCCGTCATGGTTGCCGAAAACATAATATTCTGACGTTTTTCGGGTAATAAATCAAAAATGTTTTGTAGTTGTAATCTAAATCCCAAATCCAACAACACATCCACCTCATCCAAAATTAATTTTTGAACCGCTTTAATTTTAACCGCTTTACACAAAATTAAATCGTACAATCTACCCGGAGTAGCCACTAAAATATCACCGCCATCTGCAATTTTATCAATTTGCGTATTAATATTGGTATCTCCATACACACCAAAAACACGCAAGTTTTTGTATTTTACTAAATCTTCCACGTAATTCATTACTTGTACTACCAACTCACGAGTAGGAACAATTATTAAAACACGAGGGGCACTATTATCTTTTATAAAACTTAAATTATTTAGGATAGGCATTAGGTAAGCTAAAGTTTTACCTGTTCCTGTTTGTGCAATACCAACCATATCTCTTCCCGATGAAATTATAGAGTAAGCCTCTTGTTGAATTGGAGTTGGTTGCGTAAATCCCATTTCATAAATAGCACGAAATAAGGGTTTGGATAAGTTGATTTCCGAAAAATTGTTCATTTTGAGTAGTTGTTGAGGTAAGCCTCTAAATTTGATTAT
>JACCEB011524201.1_pt1 | contig 17754 bp, 19 predicted proteins | sample 7454761 | NCBI WGS metagenome assembly JACCEB01 (sample SAMN15323454, study PRJNA562643) | freshwater metagenome | isolation source: river surface water | place: USA:Blue River Watershed | collected 2017-08-18 | reverse complement strand
CTCGGGTTCTAACAAGAACCCTCGGTGGCCGACCCTATAGGGTCGGCTGGGTGGGCTTAAGCCCACCCACTTACAGTTACTTTATGTAAATTATTATTGTATAAGTAACTATAATATAATTTACTTTTATATTATATTTTTAGATAATAATATCATGATATTTATTTTAATTGTATTATAAATAATATTTTATTGATAATAAAATATCTATTTATAAATATTTATAATATTAAATAAAATAAAAGTATTATTTAATATTAAGATGATATATTTATTTTGTTTAAAAGTTATTTATAACAGTAACAAATTATTAATAGATACAATATTAGATACATATAATGATATTAATATAACATTTATATTATTAGATATTGAAAATGAAATGTATAATTATATTATTAAAAATAATACTATATATAAAAATAATATATATATTAGTGAATTAAATGAAAATATATTAAAAACATTTTCAAATATTAATGAATGTGATAATTTTTATTTATTTAATATTAAAAAATTAGATAATACAAATAATGATTATTCATATATAAATAAATATAATGTCAATATATTAGATTATGATATTAATAATATATTAATTTTAAAACAATATACTAAAAATAATAACATATCATTAATATATATAAAAACTAATATAATAAAAGACATTGCAGTTATAGGACAAAATGATGAACTTAAAAATACACTTGTAAAAAAACTTATTATGAATAATTTAAAAGTAGATATTATAGATAATAATAATTTAAATGAAATTTATAAATACAAAATAATAATTAATATAGATTATGATATAGATATATGTATTGATAATAAAAATGTTATTATACAAAATAAAACAAATACCAATAATACAAATAATAATATGAATATAACAAATTATAATTATACAATTGATACTAATTATGACAGTATTCCAATATTTGTATTATTTGCATTTAAAAATTATACTCAAATAAATACCTATGTTTATAAAAATATAGATACTAATGCAAATATAATACGAAAAATAGATAAAAAAGATAATTATGGATTTATAATAGTAAGACATGTAAATTCAGAAGAAACAAATAATTATTGGATTGAATCATATAATTGTATTAGAAAATATTATAAAAATAAGATATTAATAATAGATGACAATAGTAATTATAAGTATATTACATTACCTAATAATTTAAAGATATTTAATTGTGATATAATTCAAACAGAATATAATCAAAGAGGTGAAATATTAGGATATTATTATTTCTATAAAAATAGACCATTTGAAAAGGCTATTATAATACATGATGCTGTATTTATAAATAAATATATTGATTTTAATAATTATGGTGATATCAAGTTTTTATGGCAATTCGATCAACAATTCTTTTATGAAAATCTTGAAGACAATTTAATGAATATTTTATCAAATAATCAAGAATTAAAAGAATATTATAATAAAAGAGATTTAATACATGGATGTTTTGGAGTAATGTCTGTAATAAATCATTCATTTATTACTAAATTAGTGGATAAATATAACATGTTTAAACTATTAAATGTTATTACTAATCGTGATGAAAGAATGAACTTTGAAAGAATATTTGCATTAATGTGTATAAATGAAGATCAAACATTAATAACTGATCCATCAATATTAGGAGATATACATAAATATGTAGAATGGGGATATTCATATAAAAATTATATTGAAGATAAAAAAAAAAGTACTAATCCATATTTAAATAAAGATATAATCAAGATATGGACTGGTAGATAGACTGAATATAATTGGATGATATATATGTATATTCTCTATTATTATCAATTATATCTTTATTTACTTCATTAAATATTTTTGATAAAAAAGGTGTATCTAATATAGTTCCTGTATAAATATTAAACTCTTTAGAATTACTTTTGTCATATATATAATCTGGATTTATTAATTCAATTAAATTCATAATATTTAACGCATTATTTTTAATTTGAAATATATTCAAATTATTTAAATGAATATAATTTATATTATTTTGTATATCATTATTTATTGTCAATAAATAATTTTCAATTATATTCGTATTATTATTATAATTACTATAAGTTTCATTTAAACTAAATCCATTATATTCTATTAATATTAATATACGTTTTATATTATTTTTTTTATTTGGAATATTAAAAGGTACTATTAATTCATATTTTTTATTTTTATTTTTATCAATTAATATATATTTATAAATATCTTCATTTATATAATAATATATATCTTCTACCTTTTTAAATTTTTCAATCTTATGTTTAATAATATTTTTTATATTAGTATTAATATTATTTGAATTAATTGTATTATTAGTATCAAACTTATTTGTCTTAATAGTTGTATTATTTAAATTAATGTTACTTTTAGAAATATTTTTATTATTTAAATCAAAATTAGATGTAATATCATTACAACATTGTATATAGTTTGTTAATAAAATAATATTATAATAAATATTATTTAAATAAATATATTTATATATAGTATTATTTGCATAAATAAATAAATAAATGTCATTTATTTCAAATAATCCAATATAATTATTATCTGTACAAGTATTATTTAAACAATATAATTTATTATCATTTATTTGATAAAAATAATTTAATAATAAATTACTGTTATATAAATCAATATATGCAATATTACCTTTAATAGTTTTATCATAAATTAATTTTATATGATAATATTCATTATTAATATTTATAAATATATCATTACCATTCCATTTATCCCAGTTAATTACAAAAGTATTATTTATAATATTAAAATTTCCACATTCATCATTTTGAACTTTTCTATTTATACGTTTATTATTAAAATCAATTGTACATGTATCAGTCCATTCAGTATGATAAAAATAAAATAATTTATCCATATAAATATATATATTTTATATATTTATAATATACGTATATTAAATTATGATGTATGATAATTATTTTCAATAAATATTGCCATTTTTTCAAATGGATGTTCATATGATTGTGATGTATAGGGTTTATATGTAATATCATCAATTGCTTTTGGTTTATCATTATTATATTCCGCTTTATATATATTACCACCTTTATCTTTATAAATCCAATTATCTATATCAGGATTTGCACGAATATTATCTTTTTCTTCACGTATTTTCCATTTAATAAATCCATTATCAATTACATATTTATCAGTGTCATTTATATACATTTTTTGATATACATGTACTTTTTCATGAATTAATGTTTTAGTCAATTTATTTTCAGTATAATCATTGACATCTTTTTTAGATAATATTATATATTCACCTCTCGTATGTGGTAGTCCATATTCATATAATTTACCTTCTATACAAATAATTTTCCATGGTATTAAAGCACATTTATTACCATCAAACCACTTATAATTAATATTTTGAATATAATCATTTGCCATATTTATACATCTAGTTAATTTATTTTGTTCATATTTATTAAATTCATTAACTGATTTATCAATCATTATATAATATTGATTTATATTATCAATATTTCTTGCAATATAATCTTTTTTAAATAATTTATTAAAATAATTATCATAATCATTTTTTAAAATATCAATTGCTTGATGTTTATTTAAAAAATAAATATGAGGATTAAAATATTCATATTTGTAATTAATATTATAATAATCTTTATACAAAATAAATAAAAATAGTATTACATATAAAATAATTAGAATATATGAAAATTCCATTTATATATTATATATAAATACTTAATATTAATTTCTTGCTTTAGTTCTTATATGTTTATGTTTAATAGGATATTTTTTATAAATATCTTCACATATATTTTCTAAAACTATATCATCTGTATCATTATTTTCATTTATCCACCAATATTCTAAATAATCTTGAAAACTAATATTATCATATACACTATTCATTTCATAGTATTTCTTACAATGCTCATTTTTATGAATAATTTCTTTAAAATTTGGAATAATAAAAGAATAACATGTAAAGATTAATATATTAAATAACAAAAATTGAATTAACATAGATGGAATTAACATGACTAAAATTAAACTTGTGTATATAAATTTGTAAATATGTATATATGTATATATTTAAATATAATTATAATTTTAAATATAAATTATTAATATAAAAAATAAATCATTTTTTATTAAATATTAAATAATTAAAGCATTTCGGTAATATTATTAGGTAAAGGTTCAATAGTAGTATTATATAATTTTTTAATATAATTGAGGATATTTTTTTCTTTTTTAGTCACAAAATTGATTGCAGATCCTTTTCTACCATATCTACCACTTCTACCAATTCTATGTATATATGTTTGAGGATATTTAGGCATATCATAATTAATAACTAATGAAACTTGTTGTATATCAATACCACGTGCAAGAATATCAGTAGTAATTAAAATTCTAGTTTTACCTGATCTAAATTCATCCATAATAGCCTCCCTTTCTTTTTGTATCATATCACCATGTAATACAGATACTGAATATTTGTTATCCTCTAAAGTATCTTTTAAATTATCAGCCTTGTATTTTTTATTACAATAAACAATTGCTTGTCCTATAGAAATAAATTTATATAAATCAATAACTGTTTCTGTTTTATATTGCTCATCAATATAAATATAATACTGATCAATACCCTTTAAAGTAAGTTCATCATCTTTAACAAATATAGTAATATAGTCAGGCTTTAATATAAGATCAAATAATGCAGACATTTCAGGAGGAATTGTAGCACTAATTAATATAGATTGACAATCTTCAGGTAAATATTTAAAGATATTTTTTACTTGTTTAACAAAAGAATTTGATAAAACATCATCGGCTTCATCAATTACAATTACTTTTACATTATTTGTACTTAATAATCCTTTTTGAATTAAATCACTTACTCTACCTGGAGTACCAATAATTATATGATCAGTAATTTTTTCAACAGTATATTTTACTTGCAAATCACCACCAATACATAAATTAGTCTTTATATTAGTAAAACTAGATAAAGCAGTACATACCTTATATGTTTGATCTGCTAACTCACGTGTATTTGCAATAACAATTGCTTGTGGTTGATGTAAATTTTCATCAATTCTATTTAAAATACCAATTGTAAAAGTACCTGTTTTACCAGTACCTGATTGTGATTGAATTACCATATCATTTCCTTCAGTAATAGGTTTAATAGCAACACGTTGAATTTGTGATGGCTTTTCAAACCCATAATTATATATACCATTCAAAATTTTATCATTAATGTTAAGTTCAGGTGATTCGAAACTATCATAAAATTCCAAATCTCTATTAATATCATAATTATTAAAAAAATCGTTTTTGTCACTCATCTTATTATAAATTATATTCTTATTATTATTTTATATAGGTTTAGGATTTAAAATAATTTCGTATAAATAATTTTATATTTCTAATTATTTATTATTTTTATTTATTATTTGGAATTTATAAATATGTATATATAAAAAATAAATATATAAATAATATAAAAAATAAATATATAAATAATATAAATTATATAAATTATATAAATATAATAAATGACAACACTTATTTTAGGTCTAGGATATAGTTATTATAATGATATAAGATGTTCTCCAATTGATCCAGAATTATACCGTAATAAACCTTTTATTGGTGTAGATTTAATATGTGCGGCAGATATTAGATATGATTTATATCATAGTTGTGATTATAGGTATAATAAAAAAGGAGATATGTATAATAAATATGGTTATTGGTATTGGAAATTTGCAGAAGATAATTCATATGAAATTATAATTGATACAATTGGACAATGTGCTTTTTGGAATAGAAATAAAAAATGTTATAATAATCAAGATGAATTATTGAAAACAATATGTAGAGTATTAAAACCCAATGGTATATTTTATTCATATAATGGAATTTATATGAAAAAAGATGATAAGACATTATATTTTGAAGCAAAAGAATGTAATGGATATTATTCTATTGAAATAAATAAACAAAATATTATAGAATATACAATTAAAACAGATTTGGAATTGAAAGAAATTGATGAAACAAATTATAGAACTAAAAAAATAAAACCCAGATATAAAATAAAATATTATGATAAAAATGATTGGGAATAATATTAATATCTTTTTAAGTACTTTTATTTTATAATAAATAAAATAATAAAATAATAAATAAAATAACAAATAAATTATTATAAAATATTTCTATTTTCTTAAATTAGATGTGATTATTATATTAACCACATACATCATATTGATATAAAGGTTGTGTGTAATTAGCACAAACATTTGGACTAATTTTTTGACAAGGTGGTAACGTTCCATATGGATTCATATCATTAATATTTGGTCTAACAATTGTTGGACGATGATTATCTTTAACAACTAAACGAGTAGATGTTAAAGTTTCACCCGGAAAACTAATATTCATTTGAGGATTTTTACACAATGGTTCAAATCTATTCCATCCAGTACTACGAAGAGTATTTGGAGGATTACTTAAACGAGTATCATCAGTTGGAAAAAAACAATTGGGAAAATTAACAAGATTATTATCACCTGGTCTATTCCATGGATTTCTTAAAGAATTTCCAGAATCAGTACATGTTTCAACAACACCTGCACCACATGGTTCGCCTTGATTAGGACAAGAATTTGGAGAACAATTTGGAGTATATTTTTCAGAAATAGATCTATTTAAATTTAATAAATCGGATTCAACATCAACTGGTCCTGAATAAAAACGCCAATCAACATGACTATTTAAAGAAACACCATTTTTTTGATTGATTATTCTAGGATTATCATTAAGACAATTATTAGATATTAAAGGAGTATCATATAAATAATTACCTGGTCCTGAAGAAATTTGATTATATTTCTTCATTTCACTATTATCATATTTTAATCTGTTGAAACTCATATATTTATATATTATTATAAAAGATAATAATTATAATAAAAAATTTAATTAAAAAAAATTTCTATATAATTAATATATAGAAAAGTATGAGTTCAAACAGATTAAAATATGATGCATGTGCTTATGAAAGTAGTTTAAAACAATCAACTGGTCCTTATGATTATATGTTATATTCAGGTAAATTCGAAAATAGTGCTAAATGTCGCATTGAATTTGGTGTTGTTGGTGGAAATGGTGTTTCATCATATTCTGGTAATTTAGTCGATTTAGAAAGTGAATTAAGAGGTCAAACTAGACAAGCCAGTTTATGTCCTTCTACCATGTATAATCCTAATACAAATAAAATGAATGGTAGATTAATTCATCAACCATCTTGTCAAATACAAAATTATCCTAAAGTACCTATTAATAAAATGAATAATCAATCACAAGCATGGTAAATCTAATAAGGAATAAAATTTAAAACTAAAAATCCAACTGTAGTATTTTTTTGAGGTAATTTACGATGTAATCCATTTTGAAATGATATTAATACATCACCTTTATTACCATAAAATGTCTTTATATTTTCCTTTTTAAAATTTGTCTTTATATTATGTGTATATTCTATATATACTGGAGCACCATAATCATTATCTATTATATCCGATAAATATATCATTATCTTAATACATTTATCAATATTTTCAAAATGAAATGACATTGGATTTGTTACATTATTACATATTTGTAAATTTGTTCTTAACCACTTCCATTTACCACCTGTAATTTTATTTAATATAGTTAATAATAAATTAATATCTATATAATTATTTATTGTAGGTATTAATTTATCAATATGATATATATCAGTCATACCAACATCATTACTTCTATTATGTGATCCTCTATTATCAATAACAGGTAAATAATAAAATTGCATTTTATGATAACTATTAAGAGTATTATATGTGTTATTTACAAAATATTTGTCTTCTGTAACATCATATCTTTTAGTTAAATGTAAAAAAATATTATTTGATGTCATGAATTCTTTAATATCTTTATTAATATTCTCTATAATATCAACATTAAATACATTTTTTAAAAATAAACAACCTTTTTCATTAAAATCAATTTTCGATGTATTTGTACTCATTTTATATTTAATTTTATAAATTATTTTTTATATATATTTTATATATAATGCATAATAATACTAAATTAAATAGTAATACTAAATTAAATACTAAAAGTAAATTAAATAGTAAAAGTAAATTAAATAGTAAAAGTAAATTAAATAATAAAAGTAAATTAAATAGTAAAAGTAAATTAAATAATAAATTAAATAAATCTATTTTTCAAAAAGGTGGTGATAATATATTTACTAGTAATAATATTACTTATATAGATAATCCTAATATTTTAAGTAATAATAATGAATTTCCAAAATTTATATATGATGGTGGTGATGGATTTAAAACTTTACTAATAACATTACGTCCAAATATTATATCAGGAGGTGGAATGATGAATTTTTTAACAAAAAAAACATCCACTAATTCTAATACCAAATCTAAATCTACTGGTGAATCAATTTATGCAGAAGGAGGTGCAATGAATTATATGACAAATGATGTTACTTTAGTTGCTACTGCAAAAAATGGATTTTTATCATCTTTAGCCAGAAAATTTTCAGGTAATACATTCTTTTTATCTTCAATTGTTAATGAAGGAAATAATATTGGTATGGTATCACTTGCATCACCTAATCCAGGTGATATTGGTTGTTTTTATATACCACCAAATAAAACTTTAAATATAGTTTCAAACAGTTATATCGCTTCAACAAATAATTTGAAAATTTCAACTGATGCTAAATTAGGTGGTATAATTACTGGTTATGGTATATTTTATACATCAATATCATCAATAGATAATAAAGCAGGTTTATTATGGATATCATCATATGGTAAATTAACAAAAATCACACTTAAACCAAATGAAAAAATAAAAGTAGATAATGGTATTATATTGGCATTTGATTCATCAATTAGTTTTACTACCAAAATTGCAGGAAAAGGTTTATTATCAAGTATTTTTAGTGATGAAGGATTAATATCTTTATTTGAAAATAATACAAATGAAGATATGATAATATATTTACAAGGTAAAAGTATATCATCATATAATAATTATATAGCCAAAATTGCAATAGATGCATGTAGTCAATCATCAAGTTCTGGATTTTCAGTTTCAATAGATTAAAATTTATAAATTATAAATTATATTATATAACTAGATATATAGATATATTTAGTTATATATAAATATAGTAAATATGAAAAATTATACATTTACCAAATTATATAAAAATATCTTTATTGTTAATTTTAATACATCAAGTTTTATTGTAAAAATACCATTTTCAAAAGATTATGATGGTAAATATAGTAAAGAATTTGACAATAATATGTTAGTAACTTCTTCCACATCAACTTATCCAAATTTATTTGAAAAAATTATATATTTTAAACAATATTTATACATAAATATTTATGATGATTTAGATATAGATTTTGAATATAAAGACATTAAATATGAATTTACAATAAATATAGATGAATTAACAGATGATTTTATATTATTATATGAAGATATTAAAGTATTATTAAATAAACAAAACTGTGTTAAAATAAATGATTTAACAATACTAATAGAAGAATATAATGAATATAATATTACAGTTGGTCATACTTTAAATAATACATCAATTATACGATTAAAGTTGAATTTGATAAATAATTGTATGGATAAAATACGATTATTACATGATGAAGTAAAAATAATACATGGTGATATGAAAATAAATAATATTTTAAATAATAGTTTAACAAATAATATTACATTTATAGACTTGGAATTTACTATATTTATAGATAATAAAAAGATATTATATGTTAAAGATATTGATTTAATAAATAATTATCTTAATTTAGATTTGGATGATGATTTTAAATTAACAGTTGATTTTATGAAATTATTTGATATATATATATTTACAATATCTTATTTCATCACAAATACATTATATGATATTCGCATATTTATTGAAAGTATGGAATATACCATATATAGTAATCTTGAAAATAATAAAACTTATTCCAATTATTTTATATTATTTTTTATAACATATAAATTATTATATGAATATTTTATAAATATACGAAATTATACTTATACTGATAGAAAAATTGATAATGAAGATTTTTATGCATGTTGTGAATTCAATAAAATATTTAATATATATCAACTTTATAAAAAAAATTCAATATATTTTAAAAATTATAAACTGTTAAATGACTCATTTGATTATATTAATAATATATATATCGAATTATATAATATAAATTTTAATTGAAATTTATCTTTTTAATCCACATGATTTTAAATAATCAATATTACGAATTACTGTTCTAGAACTCATTCCACCACGTACCCAATAAGTAGGTATAATATGTTCAGGATTTTGTATATTATTTGCTATTTCAGGAACTAAAGGAATGAAATTATTAGCAGAATAAGAAGAAGCATCATTTTCAGATTTACTTACTCTAGCAGATTCACCATATTTAAGTCTTGATGATAAATCGGGATTTTTTAAAATAGATTGACCATTTGACATTAAAGGAGCACCTATAAAAATACGTGTATCAAGTTCTTTTTTAGATAATTCTTTATTACCTGATTTACCAATTCTTAACATTGTTGAATCTTCAACTGTCATACCAGTCATATCATAATTATTAGTTTGTAATATTCCAGGGTTTCTAGTAGATTCAAAATATTCATTTCTATTTTGAGTATTTCTTCCAGATACTGAGGGAATAAAACTGTGTTGAAATATTTTATCATTATTTATATCATTTAATGAATTTAAAGATATATCATGTCTTATATTAGTGTTTTGATTTATAACAAAGTTATCACTCATTAAAATAATGTTAGAAAAAAATATTGTAATTAATATTTATTATATTTTAATAAATATTAAATTAATTTTAAATCTTTATCTTTTATTTGTTTTCTTAAATCTTTAATTTTAGTTGGTTATTTATGACAATTATAATATTTAATATATTAAATTTAATATATTATTTAATATATATCTTTATTTAATATTTAACATTAGTACCTAGATAAACATCACTAGTATCAACAAATGGTACTTGAGGCATTTCAGGTGAGCAATATATACTGTCATTTTTACAAATAGGACCACTATTGTAACACCATTTTGCAAAAGCAGTTTGTTCATTGGGTATTGTTGTAGATGGCATAGTATAATATTGTCTTTGACTATTTGATTTACCATATAAATCACCGACATCACGATATAAATTAAAATTAAAATTTTCTTCAATATTTTGTTTCATATCATTATTATTCCAAGAAGGTGGTGCAGATGATTTTTCTTTGTTATCTGTTATTAAATTAATATTCATAAATGGATTTTCTGTAGTTGGTTTAACATCAGATTCACTTTCAACTATTCTTTTCACAATTACATTATCATCACTATTATTTATAGAATTGAAAAATAACTCTATATTATCACGTTGATTATAATATATATATATTGTAAATCCTGCTACAATAATCATTATATAAAGATATAAATAATTACCAGTAATAAGATATAATATAATACTTAAATATATTGATAATCTAAATATAGCATTTAATTTTTCTATTAAAGACATATCAACAGTTGGAAAAAATTCAGTCAATCTATTTGATAAAAATAGAATTTTATAATCATTATACCAAAAATTATCATTATTTACTTGTGAGTTAATATAATTTTCATCATCCATTTTCTATATATTATATATAGAAAATTATATTTTATAATGATTATACTTAAAAAGATATTTATATAATATATTTATAAAAATGGATTTACAAAATAAATTTAATGAATTATGTAGGTTATATAAAAATGAAGAAACTTTTTATGAAAAATCAATGACAACTGATGAAAATCAAATAGAAGAAAATTTAACAAAAGAAAATATTAAAAACATTAATTCAAATGTACTAAATAAAATTAATGATAAAAAAAAAGAGGTTGAAAAATTATTGAAAATAAATAATTATATAAAATTACTTGATAATTATATTACAAATGTAGAAAGTATTTCAAAATCTTTAGAAGAAATTAATAATGATACTGAATGTTGTGTTATAAATAATATTGCAAATGAAGATATTACATCTGTATTTACTACAAATAAATTTACTGATATTAAAAATACTATTATGGAACAAGTTACAACTATTAACGAAACTAAATTAAAATTAACTGATTTATCTTATATTATAAATCTTAAAATATCAAATTATGATAATTTATTGAATGAATATAAAAATATGGTTAAAAATATATTGGCGGATGAAAGTAATACTTGTAAAATTATGAATGATATGTTATGTACAATTTGTTATGAAAAAGAAATCAATAAATGTATTACACCATGTGGACATACTATTTGTAATGATTGTAGTGTAAAACTTAATGGTAAATGCTTTATATGTAATCAAAAATATACCAGTGTTGTAAAATTATTTATTAATAATAATAAAAATTCCAGTAATAATAATGAATTATGTGCTTTTAATGAAAATTCCACTAACAATAATAATGGTGAAGTATTAAATGCATATAATGAAGATGGTTACGTATATTTTTCAAATGTAAATTAATTACATTTAAAATAACTATTTTTTAAATTATTTATATTATACAATAATTAATTGTATAATATAATTATAAATTTATAATAAATATATATTATTATATGTATATTATAATTTACTTATTACTTACTTAAATTTGAAAATATATCTGCAAATTGTGACATGTCAAGATTACCTTCCTTTAAAACTGACATTGGATCAAATCCAGACATATTTGAAAATTGACCCATAATATTTTGTGCTTCACCTATCAAATCTCCTTCAGTCATATTATTATTTTTAAAAGCACCTTCTACTTCACCTACAACAAACTTTAATAAGTCTTGAATACCATTCCCATTATCTGTAGGATTAGATAATGAACTCAATAACTTTGTAGGATCAGTTAATATAGGATAATCTTCCAAATTTATTTTCTCACTAATATTTTTAGCAAGTTGTGCAATCTTTGTATTTTCTAATCCATTCATGAAATCAAGACCTATATTAGATCCATCTTTTTTAGATTTACCTTTCTTCTTATCCTTTTTATTCTTTTTAGTATTATTATTGTCAGTATTTTCATTATCATTTTCACTCTCTTCATCTGATTTATTTTCAACATAATCAGACTCCTCCAATATATTATTAATATTATCAATTACCATAATCATCTTACTAAAATTCTTGTCATCATTAAAATTATCTTTGACATATTGAATATATTCATCACTAAAATATAATACATCATTTTCTTTATAAGTAAATGCCTTGAAATAATCAACCAAATTACTAAATATTATATTTGATGATTTATTATCCAATTCATTTAATATCTTCTTAAATACTGTTCTATTTCCTAATTTTGGTAATCTATTCTTATGAACTTTACCATTCTTCTTTTGAACTTTTTCTTTTTGATAAATAAAATAATCTGAATTATGATCAGATATTTGCTCCATACAATATAAAAAGTTACTTGTAATAGTATCCAATACTTGATATTTATTTGTCAATAACTTTTCATTAGTTAATTTAAGATCATGTTCAAGAGGACCTATTAACTCATCGTGATACTTGAATTTTTCAATTAATGTACTTAATAATGCAATATATTTAGTATTAATTGATACAATAATATCATCAAATGATTGTGTTTGTTCATTTACTGCAACTTCATTTAATTCAGTAGCCATAATAATATAAATATATATATTATTATATCTTTAAATACGCATATGATAATTATATATTTATTTATAAATTAACTTATTTATAAATTTATTTTATTTTTTATTTATCTATTTATCTATTTATCTATTTATTTTTAAGGTTTTCAATTATATATTTTTCACATAAAATAACAAAAATCTTGAAATATTTCCAAATAATCTCTTTATTATCATTTGACATTTCATTTTCCCATAAATTTTTAATATTATCTCTAAAACGAAGACCACTTGTATCTGTCAATTCTTCTTGACCACCACCTTCTAAAAAATATGTGTCATCTTGTTTCATAATCTTATCCTTATGTGGATATACATATTGTACAAAATATGTAATAATTAATTTACTATCAATATCCTTAGCCAAATTATACTTTTCTTTTAAAAGTACAATGTCTCTATTTTGAGGAAATAAACGATTCAATTCATTTATAAAATTATCTGTGTTTTGTAAAAAAGTTTGCTTGACATTCATTTTTAAGTATATGATATATATTATTATTATTATTTTAAATACTTTTATATTTATTATATTCAAAATTTATATTTAGATAAATTTATTTACTAAATTAAATTTAAATTATTATTTATAATTTTTATGTTTTTTCATGTTTTCACATTTTTATATTTTTTATGTTTTTTCATGTTTTCACATTTTTATATTTTTTATGTTTTTTCATGTTTTCATATTTTTATGTTTTTTCATGTTTTCACATTTTTATGTTTTTTCATGTTTTCACATTTTTATGTTTTTTCATGTTTTCACATTTTTATGTTTTTTCATGTTTTCATATTTTTATGTTTTTTTCATGTTTTCATATTTTTATGTTTTTTCATGTTTTCACATTTTTATGTTTTTTCATGTTTTCACATTTTTATGTTTTTTCATGTTTTCATATTTTTATGTTTTTTTTATGTTTTCATATTTTTATGTTTCGCAAATTTTAAATTTTATATTTTTAAATAAATATATTTAATAGTATTAATGTTATTAATGTTATATACTTATTTATTGATATAATTGTTAATATCTACTTCTGGAAATGCCAATAACAGAGTATAAAGTCCTTTCATGAATTCAGTCAAAAGCAAATCATTGTATGCATCTTCATTAAAAAACACATCCTTCATTTTATTGAAAATACTATTCACAACATCTTCCTTAGAAGATTGAATAGGTTCAACAAGTGTTGGGTTGTTTCTTTTTTGAGTTGCAAAATCTTCTTTTAATACTGGTAATGATGGAATATTGTTATTGACAACCACAAAGAGGTAATAAACTTGCGAAAAGTAAAATATTTCCAACAGTTTATTCATAGTACCGAATGATGCATATGAATATAAATCTGCAATAAGATTTGCAAGATTGTAAATGTCAAATTCGACATGCACCGTTTCCATATTAATGTCTTTAAATATAACATTGAAATGATTGATCCTTTCGGGAATTCGTTCAATAGTTAAATTATCATACATTAATACCAAATCGTTTGCTTTTTCAGTCAAAGCCCTATTAAGATTATTTAATAAAGAATGGCCATAATTTGTATTTAATAATTCGCGTACCACATTTCCTTGTCCATGGCCACCATTAACATTAAAGCCGACAATTCGTGAATCATCCGCTTCATTGTAAAGATATCCAACAGTAAGTCCAGTAGAAGAATTATTATAGGGACATTTATTACTAAAAAGATTAGATAAATAAATTTCTCTAAAGTTTTCGTAAAATTTTTGTGAATTTTCATTGTCAAGTTCAATCTGCGAAAATCTGCGCGATAATCCAATCAATAGCAATTCCAATCTATATAATTTACTCATATATTCTTTATTATTCATATAAAAGTTATTTAATATAGAACGTAATCGTTGATATAAAACAATCATTTGTTCATCTTTACTACTTTCCATAATAGAAATGAATGAAGGATGACATAATATAGCATATATGCATTTAATATAATCAATGACAACAATTGCTCTACTATCATTTTGGTATTGCTCTTTCAATGAAAGAGTGCATTTTCTGTCTGCTAATACTTGTTTGGGAACATAGTCACAAAAAATTGTATCTAATAAACAAATGAAATCTTCATTTTTCATATTTGCAATACATTTTCTCATTTCATGTTCTTCAATCATTCCATTTGGGAAATATTGCATATTAGGTTGTTTCTTAATATTAAGAATATCAATACCATAAGTTAATAATGTATTAATCATAAGATCAAGATCTGTTAAAAATGATGATGCATCACATCTAACAGGTTTAGGTCTTCCAGACGCCGTGTTTGCACCAGTTTTTGGAGTACGACTTCTGGGATGATTAATTGTATTATCTTGTGTAACTGCTTGTGCGGATTGTCCTCTATTAAATCTGTTATACACAGGTTTTTTAGAATAACCTGTAGTTGAAACAGTATTTACTGTTATGTTATTGTTATTGTTATTATTATTACCGTCATACGATAAATCATATTGCAAATTTTCTTCCATCGATTTAAATGATGGAGGAATTGGAGTTGAAGTATCAAGTCCAGGTGCAATTGCAATTGGAGGTGTAGGAGGTAATCCCAATGAAGTAGGCTTGTAATATCCAGTTTTACGTTGAGTATTACCAACATAAGGTTGATAATATCCAGTTTTACTTGGATAACCATCTTCAGGAGGACGATAATATCCAGTGTTAAGATTATCACCTTTAACAAAAGATCGATTTCCAGTATTATGCGAATAACCAGAACCAGATGCAACTGGAGGTTGCTTAGGTTTAGTGGTATCAGCACGATAACCATCAAAAGAGTTTTTGGGAGCAGGAGGGACAGATGTCGAGAACATTGTGAGTTACGAGCAGTCAAAAGTTTGTCAAAAGACGAAAGGGGTTAAGGGGTTTAAAATCCGAGGATAATAAAGGTATTTTATTTAAATATAAATATCTTTATTATAAAAAAACTGTCAATTTTATATTCTAGGAATACCATTTGGAATATCATTTTTACGTTGACTTAAAAATTGTTCATATTCATTATCAAATTGTTTTTTCTTCATATCACTTTTTGAATTACTTGCATTATCATTTCTACTATCTTGATATGTTTCAGGATTAGGCGTAGATATAGAAATATTATCACTTACAAATGCAAAACTTCTTTTAATAACTGGATTATTATTTTCTAAATATGAAAATCCATCAGAAAAACCAGACATCGTTTGAGGATCCCAATCTGATATACCTTGTGTTTCTACAGTTTTAGCATGATTTTGATTAAACCATTTAAAAATAGCATTACCTACCATTAAACTGGGTTGTCCATTAGTAGTAATAATAGCAGAAGGAACTGATTTTATGTATGGTGGAATTTTAATATTATTATTATCTACATTTATTTTAGTAAATTTTTGATTTAACTCTACATCTTTATAAAGCAAATTCAGTAATTCTTTACAATGTAAGCATTTATTACTATAAAAAAGTAAATATTCATTATTACTCATTTATTATTATGAATACATATTTAGATTTCTATTAAGACGCATAAAATTATTTCATTTATTTTTATATTATAAATATTTATATAATTTGTATAAAATAATTATATATGTAGTTATTTAATGAAGGCTTTTTATAAATTTTTTTAATAAAAAAACCAGAGAATAGACATTATAGTATATAATATAGTATATGATATTGTATATGATATTGTATATGATATGATATGGTATAGCAATATAAGAACGTAGTAACATAGTAATATAGTAATATAGTAATATAGTAATATAGTAATATAGTAATATAGTAATATAGTAATATAG
>JACCEB010687493.1_pt1 | contig 17763 bp, 15 predicted proteins | sample 7454761 | NCBI WGS metagenome assembly JACCEB01 (sample SAMN15323454, study PRJNA562643) | freshwater metagenome | isolation source: river surface water | place: USA:Blue River Watershed | collected 2017-08-18 | reverse complement strand
ACTGTGTGGTGGGCCATCATCTGGGCCACCGTCCGATAGGCCTGGCGGTAGCTGGTGCGGCTGATGCTTGCGCCGGCCTGGCCGGCCTGCTTCATGCGCGTGGTCTGCAGCAGCACCTGCAGCTGGATGTCGAGCGCGCCTTCGCGGCGGTTAGCCTCGCTGTCCAGATAGTGCAGGGGCTGTGGGTCGCCCTCGGCCCGAGTGAAGGCCGTGCGGTAGGGGGCCATGATATTGTTGACTCCCTGCGAATTGAACGATTGAACGTGCCATGAATGAACTCAGCATCGTTTCGCAGGAGGCGCGCCCGGAACTCCCCGCGCGCTACGTGCGAGATAGTCACCGATGAAAAGCAGCGAGCCGCGTGGCATGGCAGGGTCAGGCGGGTGCGGTCCGCGCTTGTCTTCGCCGAGGCAAGGCTGCAAGTGCCTGTGGGGTCGACACAAGTCGTGATCATTCTGGCTGGATCCCGGCCTTCTGTACGAGCCGGGCGTAGCGCGCCTGCTCCGTCTTGAGAAACTGACCGGCCGCCTCGGGGGTACTCAGGATCAAGAAGTCATCGCGCTTTGCAAAGCCCGCTTTGACCTCCGGGTCGTTGAAGGCTGCCACCAGCGCCTCCTGCAGACGTTTGACCTGGGCTGGAGGCAGGCCTTTGGGACCGATGGCAGCAAACCAGCCGGAGATGTCCACGTCAGGCAGACCCTGTTCCGCCATCGTCGGCACATCGGGCAGTGAGGTCACCCGTTGCTTGCCCATGATCCCGATCGGACGAAGGGCGCCGCCTTTGATCTGGCCCAGGGCGGCCGACACCGCGCTGGCACCCATCTCCACCTGGCCACCGATGATGTCGGTGAGCAGCGCACCCATCGCCTTGTAGGGAATGTGCTTGACCTGGACGCCCGCAGCGTCAACAAAGAGCTCCCCAGCGAGATGGATGATCGTGCCTGTGCCAGAGGATCCGTAGTTGTAGCCGTCCGGCTTGGCTTTGAGGAAAGCCTGCAGCTCTTTGGCGTTCTTGGCCGGGACCTTGCCAGGGTTCACCACCAAAACGAAGGGCGAACCGCCGATGACCGAGATCGGGGTGATGTCGGCCACGCCGTCATACGGCATCTTCTTGAAAACGCTCGGGTTGACCGAATGGTTGTTGGAGACGATGGCGATGGTGTTTCCGTCCGGTGTGGCACGCACCAGGTTCTGGGTCCCGCTGATGCCTCCCGCGCCGGGCTGATTCTCGATCACGACCGGCTGTCCACCCAGGGCCTTGCTCAGTGCGTTCTGCGCTGAGCGCACGATCACATCGACGCCGGAGCCAGGGCCTACCGGCAGGATGACGCGTAGCGGTGTGCCTTGTGCAAAGCACGGGGCGGCGCAGGCCAGGGAAGTGGCGGCGATGGCGCCCAGGACCAGGCGGCGGATGTTGAGTTGGCTCATGGTTGTCTCCAGGGTTTGTCTTCTCAGGCCGGAGCGGCGGCTCAGACCGCAGCGGCGAACAGGTTCAACTGGCCCAGCACTTCCTCGTTGTGCTCGCCCGGGCGCGGCAGGGGCATGCGCACACCGGGTCGGCGCCCGCCCATGGTGATGGGTAGCAGCACGGTCTGCGTGGTGCCACCGTCCTCGGTCTGCATCGGGACCAAGCCTCCGGACTTGAGCAAGTGTTCGTCGTTCACCAGTTGATCGGGCCGCACGATGGGTGCATAGGGCAGGCCAGCCTCCTCAAGTTTGGGCGCCAGTTCGGCGATGTGGTGGTGGCGCAGGGTTTCGCCAAGCCTTTCCAGCAGTTGCGGGCGCAGGGCCACCCGCTGGGCGTTGGTGGCCAGTTCCGGGTCGTTCGCGAGATCGGGGCGGTTGATCACCTCACAGAGGATGTTGAACTGCTTGTCGTTGACCGCGGCGATGAACAACTGTTCGTCGCCTGCCAGATTGAACACGTCGTACACGCTCCACGCCGAGACGCGCGAGGGAAAGGGCGGGGGTACCTCGCCAGACATCATGAATTGCTGCATGTGCTGGGCGGCCAGTAGCACGCAATTTTCGAACAGCGCGCTCTGGATCTCCTGGCCCTGGCCGGTGCGGTGGCGTTCCTGCAGGGCGGCCAGAACACCAATGGCGCCGAACATGCCGCCCATGATGTCGTTGACCGAAGTGCCGGCGCGCAGCGGTCGACCCTTGGGGCCCGTCATGTAGGTGAGGCCAGCCATGTTCTGCACCACCTCGTCCAGCGCCAGACGGTTCTCGTAGGGGCCGGGCAGGAAGCCCTTGTGTGAGACGAAGATGAGGCCGGGGTTGGCCTGGCTGAGAGCCTGGTAGCCCAGGCCGAGCTTGTCCATCAGACCCGGCCGGAAGTTCTCCAGCACCACGTCGCATTGAGCCGCCAGCGCGCGGGCAGCCTCCTGGCCTGCCGTAGTGTTGATGTCCAGGACGATGCTTTTCTTGTTGCGGTTGAAGGTACGGAAGAAGCCCATGCCCAAGCCGGGGAGCTTGCGAGTTTTGTCGCCGCCAGGAGGCTCGACCTTGATCACCTCGGCGCCCAGGTCGGCCAGGATCATTCCGCAGGTGGGGCCCATGACCATATGGGAGAACTCGAGGACGCGGATGCCATGGAGCGGCAGGCCAGAGATGGGAGCAGTCATGGGCGGGCAGTCTAGGACTTCCTCATTTCGATAAAAGTGGTATTTTTCGATTCATTCGTTTCCCGTCTGGAAAGGCACAATACGGCCATGAGAGATATGGATCTCACCAGCCTGCGGCTTTTCATTGCCGTCTGTGACTGCGGCAACATCACCCGGGCCGCGGAGCAAGAGCACCTGGTGCCCTCTGCCATCAGCAAGCGACTGGCCCAGCTCGAGGCCGACCTGGGCGTTGCCTTGCTGCAGCGTCAGCGCCGTGGCGTGGCACCCACGCCGGCGGGGGAACTACTCCTCGAGCAGGCCCGTGCGCTGCTGGCGTCGGCCCAGCGTACTGCGCAGGACGTGGCCGGCTTTGGCTCGGGCGTACGGGGTCGGGTGCGGCTACTGGCCACGGTGTCCTCCATCTCAGAGCGGCTTCCCGACGACCTCGCAGCCTTTCTTCAAAAGCCCGAACACCGGCAGATCCAGGTTGATATCGACGAAGGGCTGAGTCGCGACATCGTGCGCCGTGTCCGCGAGGGCAGCGCGGCCCTGGGAGTCCTGTGGGACGCGACCCCGCTGGAGGGCCTGAAGTCGGCTCCTTACCGCAATGACCATCTTGCAGTTGTCGTTCCGCCGGATCACCCGCTGGCTTCGCGCAAGCGCTGCGCCTTCGCCGACACGCTGGACTTTGACCATGTCGGCCTGCAGTCCTCCACCGCGGTCAACCTGACCCTGGCCCGCGCCGCGGCGCTGGCTGGTCGGACACTGCACTACCGCACCCAAGTCTCGAACTTCGAGGCCACGCTGCGGGTGGTGAAGGCCCGTCTGGGCATCAGCATCATCCCGAAGGAGATCGCCTCCGCCTACGCGCCGCTCCTGGATCTGCGCTTGGTGCCGCTCACTGACGCCTGGGCACGCCGACGTTTTGCCATCTGCTACCGGGATCGCGACGCCATGCCCAAGGCGGCGGTGATGCTCCTGGACCATCTGGTGCAGGCAGCGCGAGCCGACAAGGCCTGAGAGCCTGCTCGAGGACGTCCGGGCAATGCGGGGCTGTGAAGTTTTGGAAATCCATTCGTTCTCAAATACCACTTTGAGTAAAAATCGGAAGGCCTAGACTCATGAAATGTCCACTGACGCTTCCGCAGCCCGACGGGCCATCACTATCCGCGAAGTGGGTCTGCGCGACGGCCTGCAAAGCATCGCCACCCTGATTTCCACCGAACGCAAGAGAGAGTGGCTGCGCGAGGCCCATGCTGCTGGGCAGCGCGAGATCGAGGTCGGCTCCTTCGTCCCGCCTAAGCTGATGCCGCAGCTCGCCGATACCGCCGAAGTGCTTGCTTATGCCAAGACGCTGCCTGGCCTCTCTGTCTCGGTGCTGGTTCCCAATCTCAAGGGGGCCGAACGCGCCCTGGCCGAGGACGCAGACCTCATGGTGCTGCCACTTTCTGCCAGCCATGCTCACAGCCTGGCCAACCTACGCAAGACGCCAGACGAGGTGGTAGCCGAAATGGGTCGCATCCGCGCCGCAAGGGATGCCAGCGCAAGCAAGACCCAGTTGGAAGGGGGGGTGGGCACCGCCTTCGGATGCACCATCCAGGGCGAGGTGGCCGAGTCCGAGGTGCTTCGCCTGATGCAGGCCCTGCTCGATGCTGGCGCCGACCGCGTGAGTCTGGCTGATACGGTAGGCTACGCCGACCCGAGCGCGGTAAGTCGTCTTTTTGAGAAGGCGCTGAAGATTGCGGGCGACCGCTTCTGCTGTGGTCACTTTCATGACACTCGTGGCCTTGCCCTGACCAACATACATGCCGCCATGCAACTTGGTGTGTCGCGCTTTGATGCCTCTCTGGCTGGTATAGGCGGCTGCCCTCATGCGCCGGGCGCAAGCGGCAATGCCTCTACTGAGGACCTGGCCTTTATGCTGGAGTCCATGGGACACCCGACAGGCATCGACCTGAAAGCGCTTCTGGTGCTGCGCCAGAAAGTGGCTGGCTGGATCGTAGGCGAGCCTACACATGGCGCTTTGTGGCGAGCGGGTTTACCAAAGAATTTCGCTGGAGTTTCGGGCGCAGCCTGATATAGGCAGCTTGGCATCGCTACCCGGCGTCTCAACCTTCGGATTGTTTACCGAGGCATCTTAGAGACCCCTTTAGTGAAAGGACATGTTCTAGTGACGGAGACGGCCCTGCGGCAGTGCCGCTCCGTGGCGTAGCGATGCAGGGCGCCATCAGACCACTGCTCATCCACTTTGAAGTGAAACCGCGCGGGATTCAGTGCAAATTAGAAGTGTCTGGTGAGTCAGCAGGTGGTTACCAGACTCCAGGCACTGCCACGGCAATTATCCTGGGCTTTGCATACTTAGCCTCAATTCCCGAAGCGTGTACTCGTTGTTACGCACAAGTTTGCTGGCGTGTGAATAGAAAAGTCAGGTCTGGCAACCGAATTTTCGCATCGTTTTCAATGCCGCTCATTCACGCCCACGCAGGATTGAGTCTGAATAGGAGAGCAGGGAGTTTGGCAACCATCCCCTACCACTTTGGGGATCGCGCACAGGTGGCCACTCACGCATTTCTTGAGCGATGAATTCAGCCAGCGGAGTGATATCGCCGTCAACACTCGCAGCTTCCAGAGCCTTCATATAGGCATCTCGTCTGCTCACGCGGACTACCGTCCACGGGTAGCCGCCAGACGCCAGCAGCGTGTTCATCAGAAACCGACCGATGCGGCCGTTGCCGTCGTAATAAGGGTGGATGAATACGAAGAGATGGTGACCGAGGACTGCCCGAACGCATGCCTCGGGCTCCGCTTCGATCAACTCCCACAGCGCCTCTAGTGAATCCAGAAGGGCGTCACTGGGGAGTGGCGTGTGCTTCGAATTACGGATGAAGATGGGGCCACGGCGGTATCCGGCAAGCTGGCTGGCTTCGACGATGCCAGCTGTCACTGACGGGCCGAATAGCTCGGCATGCCAATCGTGATGATCGCGCTCGACGACCTGCCCCGGGTTGTCCTTCGCCAGTACCTTGCTGATACTTCCCTTGACCGCCTGGAAGGCTTGGTAGTAGCCCCGAGCGGCAAGCGCATCCCGTGTACTGTTTTGCTCATGGTCGCCGTCCGGGTGCCAGTCACCAAGCGCTACGCGCTCTATGAGCTCGTCGGTCACTCGATAGCCCTCGATGGACAGCGAGTTGTAGGCGTCTGAAACATATCGCTCATCAACCTGTGCCAAGTAGCCAGTGCGCTGGCTCTCGAGGCCTGGCGCAGGCGGGAAGGCGTTGATGACGTCTTGGCGCCATCCAGCCCACATCGAACGCAGACGCAGCACGTAAGGCGAGCGCTCCCGGCTGGGCGCGATGGTGGGTTGGGCAAGCTCAAATGGGTTGACCAGCTTCAGCTTGATCTTGAATTTCGAGAAGGCATGCTGGATTTGCTCTGCTTCTGCTGGGCGTTTGACGAATTCGAACGCCGCAGCCAACCGGCCCGCGACAGTCACCATCTTGTCGCCCGCCAATAGCGTCGGCAGCAATTCGGATGCATTGCGGATGGTTGCCAGCGCTATTTCGGCCTCGCGCGGATTGTTCGCGAAGAACGAGGGGCCCACGAAGCACAGGGCCTCGGCAATGGGCCAGACCTGCAGGCCACGGATCTCCACGCGGGTACTGGGGACCCGATTCTTCTCGGGGTACACCAGCAGGGATGTGTCGAAGGGGAGATCGACCTTTGAGGCGCCACTGTCGATCGTGACGCACGTGACCTGCCGAGGAACGGTGGTGTTGCCCGTGTGGAGCATCAGTGATGCTTCGGGGTTGAGACAGTACCGCTTGCCAAAGCGCTTGCTCAGATAGCCTGAAACGAAAGCCCAGAAGGACGCGTACCACGCGGTGGTGTCGCCCTCGTTGTCCCTTGGGCTGCTGCAGATGAACCAGCCCTTCATGACGGGCCTCAGGAACCCCGTTTCGAGCAACAGGAGGCGCTGCTCGTCGCTTCTTATGTCGGATGCCTCAACAACACCGTGGTGCTTTTCCTGGAGCCGCTTGAGCGTTTTCAGGGCAGCCGCGAGCGCTGGGTTGCCCTTCGGCTTGTCGGGTGCTGAGTTCATGAAATGACTTTGATATTTCCTGGAATTCTACTCTGTTATTCACCCGAAATGTGCTTTGGTATTGGTCCAAAAATTACTTTGGTATTGGTATGAAATTTACTTTGCCATGAGCCCTGCGGCTGGGCGCAGGAACGGGCCTCTGACGGGGAGGCTCCCATTCCCACTACCGAGTCACCAGCGATGCCCAGAGCCGATAGGCCCTTGGGCGGGCTCGTCGCAGGTCGATCAAGAACTGGCGCATTAAAACGGCGTCGTCTGGCCTTTTCAGCCGATTTAGCGGTCTTACCGCGCGTGACCCCATGCAGGCCCATGCAGGCCCATGCGCCCCATCAGCCGCTCAGCCTGCGTTTTGCTGCTCCAGCGCAGCCTGCAGCAGTTCTTTACCGATGCGTTCGGTCAGATCCAAAAGTTGGCGATTCGCCTGCGACAAGGAAGTCCGGCTGGAGACGGCCAGGCAGACCTCGGTCCTGAGGCTGGGGCTCAGTGGCAGTGGGACGATGTCGGCCTTTCTGGCCGACAGATTCCGAGCCATCTTGGACAGGACTGCAACGCCCTGATCTCTAGAGACCATATCGACAATCGTCTCGAGGTTGTCGATTTCCATCGCGAAGGCCGGTACCTTTTGGACGCGGCGCATCGCCTCTTCAAGGGTATTGCGGATGGAATTCGGTCTCGTCGGAGCGATCAAGGGCAGTTCGCTCAAACTCTCGACGGAAATTGGCAGATGTCGCGACAAAGACCTTGCTGCGCGCGGCGACGCCATCAGGAACAGCTCCTCGTCCACCAAGTGCGTCACATTGACCAAGGGGCTCGGCGTGGGTTTGAAGACAATCGCCACATCCAGGGATCCGGCGCTCAACTGCTCCATCAGGAATTTCGAGCGCCCTTGAATCACGCTGAAGTTGGCGCTCGGATCCACCGACCTCAGCTTCGCAATCAACTGGCTACCGATCGTCGCAGCAATGATGAATGGCAGGCCAATCGCAAACCGCCCCGCCCCGCTTCCTTTGACCTCACTCTCGGCGGTCTCCACCATGTCCAGAATGCGCTTCGCATGCTTGAGCAAGTTTTGCCCGGCTTCAGTCAAGGTAGCGCCGCGGCCGTTGCGGACCAGCAGACGCCGGCCAAGGTGATCCTCTAATGTACGGATCTGTTTGCTCAGCGCAGGCTGACTCAAGTTCAGCGCATCCGCTGCTCGGCTGAAACTGCCCAGCCGCGCAACCAATGAAAAATATCTGAGTTGGCGGAGGTCCATCGTCCGATTTTTCCTTTGTGCTGAGGCTGGATGATATTCCTTAAATCTATAACTGAGATAACTTTGACAAGCATCTCTGGCCAAGCTGGAGTCCAATAATTTCTCCAACCTGAGCCGGGGCTACCGACGGAAATCGTGGAAAAACGCGGTGAAGGAAGCAGAAATTCAAGACACCACCCTCAGACAACCCGCTGCTAGAAGCGAAAGGATTTAGTTATGGCCTCCCCCAAGTTGAACTGGAATGTGACGCTGGTCGGCGAGTGCATGGTGTCTAGGCCGTTTGGTGTGCACGACGACGCCGAGTCAACGCGCGTCTATGAGCTGATGCGCAATGCAGACCTCACCTACGGTCACCTCGAAATGAATATGGCGGAGGAGGATGAGGTCACATATCCGAACCGGGGCGACTGGCTCGGTAGCTTCATGTTGTCCGAGCCCGTAATCGCCAAGGACTTGAAATGGGCAGGCATTGACATGATGTCCCTGGCGCACAACCACAGCCTGGACTTTGGCCCCGAGGGCCTGCTCGCTACCGTGAAGCATTGCCGGGCAGCAGGCTTGACGGTCGCAGGCACCGGCGTCGACCTCGAAGCAGCGCGAGCACCTGCCTACCTAGAGACGAAGCACGGCCGAGTGGCTCTCATTTCCTTGTCGTCCGGCAATAAGCCCAATGAATGGGCAAGCCTGGCGAAGGGCGGCTTCGCTGGCCGGCCCGGTATCAACCCGCTACGCGCGAGCTTCAAGTACGTGCTGACAGCCGAAGCCGCAGAGCAAATGAAGGCCATCGCCCGGGAGTTGGATGTCCTTCGCGAAAGCGATGGCAGCACCATGGGCACCGGCCTCCAACCGGGCCAGTTCGGCTTCCAGATGCCGGGCGACCAGTCGACTCGTGCCGCGAACGCCTTCGTTGTCGGCGATCGGTTCGAAATACAGAGTAGCTGCCACCGCCGCGATCTGGAAGGCAACGTCCGCTCGATCGACGAGGCCCACAAGATGGCGGACTTCGTCATCGTCGCGCACCATTTCAATATTGCAGATGGCAAGCGCCGAGAGAAGGTGCCGATGTTCGTGCGTGAATTTGCGCATGCCGCAATTGACGCAGGTGCCGACGTCTATGTGGCACACGGTTGGCACTGGTGTCTGGGGGTCGAGATCTACAAGGGCAAGCCCATCATCTACGGGACGGGCAATTTCTTTGCCCAGTCTGAATTCATCCGACGCGTTCCCTACGACAGCTACGAAACTTGGGGGCATGACATGGACCGGCTTCCCCAACTCAATCCAGCTGATCATCCACTGCACCCTGGAATGGACAAGCACGTCGAAGGCTGGTGGAACTCCGCGCTGATGTCACTGGAAATGAAGGATGGAAAGTTCGTGCAGATGAAGCTCCATCCGGTGGAAATGGGGCGCGTCGCCAAGGACGGCAGCATCACGCGGGGCACCGGCCAAGGCGAGCATGCCCTGACCGACGGGCGCCCTCTGATCGCCAAGGGCGAATCCGCTCAACGCACACTCGCGCGGATCCAGCGCTTGTCGTCGAATTTCGGGACCCAGGTCGCCATTGAAGGCGAGGTCGGCATCATTCGCTTCTGAAAGACAGGCACTTTGCTCACAACAGCAAGTCCATGACCGAGCACACTGCGCTGGAGCAGCTGCAATCCACCAGCCCGAGTGCACCTGCGAAGGCGCTCGAGGTGAGCAGCTTGTCTATCGTCTCCCAGCGAGAGGGGGCGGTAACGGAAATCGTTTCGGACGTTTCCTATTCGATCGCCTCTGGGCGGACGCTAGGCGTTGTCGGAGAGAGCGGCTGCGGCAAGACAATGACCTCGCTTGCGGTCATGGGCTTACTTCCCGCCAATTTATCGGGCTCTGGCTCCATCCGGATCGCCGGCCAGGAGATGGAAGGCGCCTCCGAGCGGATATGGGAGAACGTGCGAGGCAACCGCGTCGCGATGGTCTTCCAGGAGCCCATGAGTGCGCTCAATCCCGTTATGCAGATTGGGATGCAGATCGCCGAGGTCATCGTGCGACACCGCGGAACAAGCAAGCGGGCCGCCCACGAGGAAGCGATCGAACTGCTCGCGGCCGTCGGAATCCCTTCGCCGCGAGAGCGCGCAAACGACTACCCACATCATCTTTCAGGCGGGATGCGGCAAAGGGCAATGATTGCCATCGCGCTGGCGTGCCAGCCCGCGCTCCTTGTCGCTGACGAGCCCACCACCGCGCTAGACGTCACCATCCAGGCCCAGATTCTTGACCTCATGGTTGAACTGCAGGATCGAACCGGAACGGCCATCCAATTCATCAGCCACAACCTGGCAGTCGTGTCGCAGGTCGCCCACGAAATCATGGTGATGTATGCGGGCCGCGTCGTCGAGCGCGCATCCTCGCAGGTGATGTTCCGCGCGCCTTTGCACCCATACACCCGCGGCCTGATTGAAACGCTCCCTGATCCGGATCACCCGGTCAAGCGTCTGGCCGTGATCCCTGGCGCGGTACAAAGTATGGCCGCCGGGACGACGGGTTGCAGGTTTGCCAAGCGGTGCCACCTGGCCGACGACCAGTGTTCCCAGGTTTCCCCGGCGCTCGAACTGCAGGGCCCTAGCCATTGGGTCGCTTGTCATAAGGCGGGTACATGACGCCGCTTCTAGAAATCCATGCAATGAGCGTGTACTTTCGGGTCGGCTCAGGTTTGCTGAAGAAGGGCAAGACCCTCAAGGCGGTGGACAACGTCTCGCTACACGTCAACGAAAACGAAACGCTCGCCCTTGTCGGCGAAAGTGGCAGCGGAAAGACAACTCTCGGGCGGGTGGTCGCAGGCCTTGGCGCACCCACCTCCGGTACGGTGCGTTTCCGCGGCGCGCCCTTGGAGGTGGCCGGAAAAATCCAGATGGTCTTCCAAGACCCTTTCTCCGCACTGGATCCACGGATGCTGGTTGGCGACACCGTCGCGGAGCCCCTACGTCTGCTGGGGCGTGGCAATGCCAAGGAAAGGCGCGAAAGAGCGCTGGCGCTGCTCGATCAAGTCAACTTGCCCCAGGATGCGGCTGAACGGTTTCCACATGAGTTTTCCGGCGGGCAACGCCAGCGCATCGCGATCGCTCGGGCACTGGTCGCAGATCCTGAGTTGATCGTCGCCGACGAGCCGCTTTCGGCGCTGGACGTATCGATTCAGAGCCAGGTCCTCAACCTGCTCATGGACTTGAAGGAAAGCCGCCGGCTGGCCCTGCTATTCATCAGCCACGACCTGGCCGTCGTTCACCACGTGGCTGACCGGGTCGCCGTGATGTACCTCGGACGTATCGTGGAGGTGGCATCCCGGGACGACCTGTTCAGGAATCCGAGCCACCCCTATACGCGGGCACTGCTTCAGGCGGCTCCCAAAATCGGGGGGCGCCGATCTAGCCACACGCACTTGCTGCGGGGAGAGATTCCCAGCCCGCTCAATCCTCCGAGCGGCTGCACTTTTCATCCGCGCTGCCCAATGGCCACGGACCTCTGCCGACAGGTCGCTCCTGCACTCGAATCCGCGCCTGGCCGGCCAACGCAACTGGCCGCCTGCCACTTCAAGGACTAAGCCATGGGAAGCTACACCCTGCGGCGTATCGCCGAAGCCGCCCTTGTGGCGCTGATCATGTCCTTCCTCCTGTACAACCTGATCTCGCTGCTACCTGGCGATCCGGTGGACTTGATGTTGGAAGGAAACCCTGCCGTCACGCCAGAGTTGGTGGCCCAGATGCGTGAGCTGTACGGAGACAACCAGCCCCTGATACAGCGCTATGGCCATTGGCTGGCCAATCTTGCCAGTGGCGATTTCGGCTACTCGTCCTCCCATTTCAAGCCAGCGCTGGAGATCCTCGGCCCAGCCTTGGTACAGACCTCGAAGCTGATGATTTGGACCTTTGTGATCAGTGTCGTGAGCTCCATTATTTTGGGCAGCTTGGCGGCGCTCAAACCAGGCGGTTGGCTGGACAACGTCATCAGCTTTTTTGCCTTTGCCTGCGTCTCTTTACCGGCTTATTGGGTCGCCTTGCTGTTCTTGATTGTTTTTTCGGTGAAGCTGCAGTGGTTCCCAGCCACTGCGACAGCTGTTGACCCGGACATGGGGCTGCTTCGGCAAATGAGCTACTTCGTCCTGCCGGTGCTGACGCTGACTCTATTTAGCATGGGGCAGTACGTGCGCTACGTTCGCGCCTCGATGATCGAAACGCTGGCCTCAGATTACATCCGCACAGCGCGGGCCAAGGGCCTCAGCCGCATAGCGATCCTGCGCCGCCACGCGCTGCGCAACGCGCTCGTGCCTGTGGTGACCTTGATGGCCTTGAGCTTTGGCAGCCTGATGTCCGGCGCACTGGTTGTAGAAGCCATGTTTGGCGTGCAGGGCATGGGCAAGGCGATCTATGACGCGGTCATGCTCAAAGATTTCAACGTTGCGATGGTCGGCATGCTGTTCGCCACCTTGGTGACGCTGTTGGCGAGTTTGGTGGCCGATCTCGCTTATGGCTGGCTCGACCCGAGGATCTCACTCAAATGAGCACAAACGCCCTCCCTGCTGCAATTGGCCGAGGCTCACGCTCGATCTGGAGCGACCGCTGGCGCGTCCTCAAAAAACATCGGCCAGCAATGTTGTCGCTCGGCCTCCTCGTGCTCTTGGCAGTTTTCTGCTTCAGCGCGCCGATCTACGCAGCTTGGATGGGGCTAGACCCTAACGGGACCGATCTGCTGGCCAGATTCAACCCCCCATCGGAGATCAACATCCTGGGCACTGACGAAATTGGCCGGGATGTTTTGTTGCGCCTTATGTACGGCGGGCAGATCTCGCTGTCAGTCGGGCTCTTGGCTACCGCCTTCGGTTGCATCATCGGCGTGACGATTGGCGTGCTCGCGGGCTACCTCGGCGGGCGCGCTGATTCGTTCCTGATGCGAACGACGGACTGCATGATCGCCCTACCCCTCGTGCCATTGCTCGTCATCCTGGCGGCCATCGATCTGGCAAAACTGGGCCTGCCACCTGAAGTCGTCCAGAGCCCGACGGTCTCGTTCTGGCGCATCGTCATCATCATTTCGCTGGTTGACTGGACCACGATTGCCCGCGTCGTTCGGGCCGGCACGCTCACCGTCGTACACCAGGACTATGTGCTGGCGTCCCGCGTCAGCGGAGGAGGCACCCCCTACAACATCGGCGTCCATGTTTTGCCTAATGTCGCGACGCCCATCATCGTGGCAGCCACATTGACGATTGGACGCGTCATCTTGCTTGAATCCACCCTCAGTTTTCTTGGTGTCGGCGTGATGCCGCCGACGCCCACTTGGGGGAACATGCTCAATAACGCCCAGGAGCTGGCCTCCACGGCGCCGATGCTGGCGGTCTATCCCGGGCTATTGATTTTTCTCACCGTCATCGCCTTCAATTTTCTTGGCGATGGCCTGCGTGTGGCGTTTGATCCGCGCTCTCAGCAGCGGTAACCAGGCCCCGATACGGACAAAAGCGGTTGGTAGCAAATCAGGCGCACGGCGCCCTACAAGGAGTGAGGAGACATGATGATGAATGTGCGAAACAAGCCGTATCGCGGCACCTTGATGACCTTGGCATTTGTTGCCGCCGGAGTGATGGCAACACCCGCCACGGCAGCACCCGATCCGACCAAGCTGGTCATTGGTCAGCTTCAGTTCGTGCCCAATTCACACCCGTTGATTCAGGTCAATAACACCAAGCTGTTTTTGATGGGATTCATCCAGCGTCCGATCACGGCCTATGACGCAAGGGGGCAGAGTGTGTGCCTGCTTTGCGAGACCAAGCCTTCGCTGGAAAATGGCCTTGCCAAGATCGTTGACCTGCCGGGTGGAAAGAAGGGAATGCAAGTCACCCTGAAACTGCGCGCCGACGCCAAGTGGGGCGATGGCATCCCGGTCAGCGCACAGGACATTGCCTTCACCTGGAAGATGGCAAACGAAGGCGCCGCGGGCTTCTCAAACTACAACCCGTGGACGCGTGCGACCAAGGTCGACATCACCAATCCGAAGACGGTGGTCCTGCATCTTGACGCAGTGGAGTCGGGTTATGACAGCTGGGACCAGGTCCTCCCGGCCCACATTGAAGGGCCCATCTACGCCAAGCACAGGTCTGCGGAGGAGTACATCAAGCAAAGCGCGTACAACCGCGAGCCCACGAACCCGGGTCTCTGGAATGGCGCCTATACCGTGACCTCGATTCAAATGGGTGCCCAAATCACGCTGGCCCCCAATAAGTTCTGGCCGGTAGCGCCTCAGATCAAGTCCATCATCCTGAGCTACCGTAGCAACGCGGCCGCCCTCGTTCAGAACCTGCTGTCTGGCGACCTGGACGCTTTGCCGGTCAGCCCCGGCGGCATCAGCTTTGCCCAGATGTTGACCCTGCGAAAGCAGCAGGCCGCTCGTTTCGACTTCCCGGTACAAGCCGGCTACAACCTTGAGCGGCTGGTCTTCCAGACAAAAAATCCGCTACTCGCCGACGCTCGCGTACGACGCGCGATTGCCTTTGCTATCAACCGAGAGGCCATCAGCACCCAGCTCTTTGAAAAGCTCCAGCCGGTGGCCGTCAGCATCCTCTCTGAAAACAGCAGCAACTATTCCGACGCGGTGCCCCGCTACAAGTTCGATCCGGCACGCGCCAAAGCTCTCCTCACGGAGGCAGGCTGGAAGCCAGGCGCAGATGGCGTGTGTGTGAATCCAGCTGGCCAGAAACTTTCCGTCGAGCTTTTGACGACTGCGGGCAACCAGACGCGGGTGCAAATCGCACAGGTGATCCAAAGTCAGCTCAAGTCCGTTTGCGTTGATGTCGCCGTCAAGCAGGCCCAGATCGGTGTCTATAACGGCGAAGAGATGCGCAAGCGCAATTTCACCGGTATTGGCCTGTCGTCCATTCAATTTCCGCCATCCACGTCGCCCGAGATTTACCTCGGAACAAGCGGCATTCCGACCGAAAAGAATGGCTATACCGGGAATAACTTTGCCGGCTATTCCAGCCCGGCGATGGATGCGGCCGTTGCTGAGGCCGAAAAGGCGTTGCAGCCGGCCGCGGCGAAGGTGGCGTGGGCCAAAGTCCAGCAGATCGCCATGGAGGATCTGCCGATCCTGCCGCTCTACTACTACGCCTCCTCCTGGGTGGTGCCCAAGGGCATGACCGGGCTGGACGTCCCTCGATACGACCAGCCTACCAACTGGGCAGAGTACTGGAAGCGGGCTCCGTAAAGTCGGGACGCCGGCAACGCAGGTCACTCACTTTCCTCTTCGGAGAACAGATATGGTCACCGCCGTCGCGGCAGAAAAAGCATTCCTCAATCGATGGAGCCCCCACTCGAACGCCAATTACCGTACGCAGTTCATGGGGGAAGACCGCCACAAGGGGGAGAGGCCTGACCCGAGACGGCCGTCGCCCATCGCCTATCTGGTGGAGCAAGCGCCACATACACAATTGCGGGCGCATTTCCATGAGGCTGATCAGTTTCAAATTTTTGTGACCGGCGCAGGGCGCATTGGCGCGCATGACGCGGATCCTGGGCTGGGGCATTTCGTCGGGCCGTACTCGGGCTATGGCCCGATCGTCGCGGGGGACACAGGACTTGCCTACATGACCTTGCGCAATGCCTATGACCCGGGTGCGCAGTGGCTACCCGACCACGTCGAGAAGCTGCGTCCTCACCGGGAAAGTCGCCGGGAGGTCACGTTCCACACGCCAACGCCCACTGACAATCGCGAGTGGGATCCACCAAGTGCAGCCACCCTCTCGCCTCTGATCGAGCCAAAGGCAGACGGGCTGGCCGCCTGGTCGTGCCTCATTCCTGGAGGCCAGTCCTTGAGCGGCCCTTCTGCAGCGGACAGTGGGGGCCAATTTTGGCTGGTCATGGCAGGCGCGCTGATCGATCCGGAACATGGCGCTCTCGATCGACTGTCGATGGCCTTTGTCCGGCCGGAAGATGGCAGCTACGTTGCGCAGGCAGGCGATTCTGGCCTGCATGTGCTGGTGCTTCAGTTCCCCCGATACCGACAGCCAGAGGCCGCTTGATCCGCGTCGCAATCATTGACGATTACATCGACATCGCGCGGACTCTGGTCGACTGGAGCCCAGTCGACGCGCTGGCAGAAGTTGTCGTCTTCAAGAAAAAGTTTTCAGACGATGACGAGGCAGCGCAAACCCTCGCAGACTTCGACATCATTTGCACGCTGAGAGAGCGGTCGGCCTTCAACGCCCGACTGCTTGCGCGCTTGCCTCGCCTCAAATACATCGCAGTCACCGGAATGCGCTTTGACGCGATCGATGTGCGTGCCGCGACCGAGCTGGGCATTGTTGTCTCGAACTCTGAGGTCACCCGTGGAGGTGGTGGCGTGTCAGAGCTCGCTTGGGGACTCGTGATCGCGACGGCTCGGCATATCGCCTGCGAGGATGCCGGCATCCGCCGCGGGGGATGGCAATCTCGCGCTGGATTCACACTGAGAGGCAAAACAATCGGGATCGTCGGTCTGGGGCGAATCGGCATTCGCATGGCGGCATATGCAAAGGCGTTTGAGATGAATGTTCTGGCATGGAGTCCACACATGAACGCCGAACGCGCTGCTGCCCACGGCGCCGCTTACGCTCCGCTTCAAACCTTGCTGGCAAGCAGCGATGTGGTGACCCTGCATATGCCCCTGAACGAAAGCACCCGCGGCCTTCTGGGTCCGACTGAACTCGGTTGGATGAAAAAGACGGCCATCTTGATCAATACCTCGCGTGCCGCACTCGTCGACCAACGTGCATTGACCGACGCACTCACGCGGGGCCTTCTGGGAGGCGCCGGGCTCGATGTTTTTGAAACCGAGCCGATGGCAGCCGACGACCCGATCCGACAATTACCCCGTACGGTTCTCACACCCCATATCGGCTACTTCACCTCCGAAATGTTGACGGTCTACTATGAGGATGCTGTGGAGGCCATCGTTGCGTTCATCAAGGGACGGCCCATCCGAGTCGTCAATCCTGAGGTCCTCGGGCGCACGCGCGCATAAGGACTGTTTTTTCCTTGGAGATCGCGGTGCTCATCTAAATTTATTGGGTGTACGATAAATCCGCGAAGATTGAGTTCGACGCCACCAAACGCGCAAGGGCCCTCGAATAGCGAGGCTTGGACTTCGCTCGAGCCGGTGAGGTGTTCGATGGGCGTCACTTCACTGGGCAGGACAGCCGGCAAGACTACGAGGAAGACCGTTTCATTACCGTGGGACTGCTCGACGCCCGTCGCGTGGTTATTGTCTGGACCCCTCGGGGCGAGGCCCGCCGCATCATCAGCATGAGGAAAGCCAATGACCGCGAAAAAACGCTCTACGACCGCTACTTGGTCTGACCCGGACGATGCGCCGGAGCTGACCGAGACGTTCTTCAAACAAGCCGACGAATACGACGGTCGCAAGCTCAAGCCCCGGGGCAGACCCAAGGCCGCCATGAGGAAGGAGCCCGTCAAGATCCGCCTGGATGCGGATCTTGTTGCGGCACTGCGCGAGAGTGGCGAAGGCTGGCAGACCCGAATCAACGACACCCTGCGGGCTTCGCTGACGCTGGCGGGGCGACTCGAGCCTCGGCCTCCTAGCTAAGCAATGCAGGGGATGGGTTCTTCTGGAGGTTGGCGTGCTCAATCCATGCCGCTCATTGACGCTCATTCACGCCCACGCATGATTGAGTGTGAATACACAATAAGGGCGTAGGACAACCACCCCCTACCAATTGCGCTGCGGCATCGCCACGCGCACCCGCAGACCCTCACTGTCGTCACCTCGGAGTCGGCGTT
>JACCEB010450923.1_pt1 | contig 17766 bp, 18 predicted proteins | sample 7454761 | NCBI WGS metagenome assembly JACCEB01 (sample SAMN15323454, study PRJNA562643) | freshwater metagenome | isolation source: river surface water | place: USA:Blue River Watershed | collected 2017-08-18 | reverse complement strand
TAATTCACCTTCAAATTCTTCCATATTAATTTATTAGTTAATTTATTAATCTATTATTTCAAATAATTGATTAATCAATTTTTTATCAAATATATATATATATGGAAAATAATATAACATTTGATGATGTAATAAAACATTTTCAACATGACAAAATTATTAATATTCAAACTGGTCAAGTTGGTGGTTTTAAAATAATAATTTTATTGTTAGCATTAATTTCATTGGCAAATGCTTTATATAATTCAGTTAATGCAAGTGTTTGTTCTAATAAGGGAATATTCAATTTAGCAAGCAGTATTGAAAATATACAAAGTGCCCAAAAGTTTATCGAATCACCAAATCAAAATAAAACTGAATTATTAGAATTTCTTAACTTAAACCCAATAAATATTACTCAACAACAAGAAGAAAATAAAAATTTACAAATTGTGTCAATAGGAAAAAATTTAATTCCAACTTCTTTAGAATTTAAATCTCAAATGTTCTCATTATTAGCTTCTAACAATCCTAATATGGATCCATATCATATTACTTTAAAAGAAGGATCAGATTTACAAGAATTTATTTTATCAGATAGTTATAAAAATTCACAAATAATTTCAAAATCAATGGTAAAATTAGTAAATTTTGATTTTGAAAAATTTTCAAGAGAAGGATTTCCTTTTATAAAAAAAATGTTTACACAAAATTCAGGAGAAATACAAATTATTAGAGATTCACTAGATATGCTAACACCTAAATCAGTTAAAGAGGGATCTGAAATTTATAGACAAGACACTTCACAAATAATTCAAGTTAGTAACTCCCAATCATTAGCATTAATAAATCAAACACTTGAACTATCATCAAAAGACATAAAAATAATGAAACAATTTTTTTCACCTACTACTACATCTAAAAGTATTGTTATATCCGAATCTGACTATCCAGCTTATTTAAAAATATTTGTTTTATTAGATAATATTAAATATAGAAGTGTTATTAATTATGATTTTATTAAATATTTAGTAATAAGTTGTAATTATAATCAATGTATATTAACAGAAGTATCAAAAACTATATTTCCACAAATTGTAAATAAAAACATTCAAAACCAAACATTAGTCACCCCTATTCCACAAATTACTAATGAAGAAATTGCTGACATTTTTCATAAAAAAAATATGTTATATTCAGAAATTGTCAGTAATTTACTTAAAGAATCAACTAAAGAAAGAAATTTATTTATAGTGTCAAATACAGTTCCAGATAGTCGTTTCGTTTTAGATAATAGTAGATTGCTTCCTCCCCCACCAAATAAACAAATGCTTCCTTATCAACAAAATTATCAAATGTTTCCTTATCAACAAAATTATCAAATACTTCCTCCCCCACCAAATAAACAAATGTTTCCTTATCAACAAAATTATCAAATGCTTCCTCCACCAAATTATCAAATGACTACTCCACCAAATTATCAAATGACTGCTCAACAAAATAATCAAATACTTCCTTATCAACAAAATAATCAAATTCTTCCTACTCCATCTATATTACTTTCTTTAGCTCGTGTGCAAGATTTAAATATAGAAAATAATTATATGACATGGAAAAATACTTGTCAAGCAATGTCAAATACTTTTAAATTTTTAGGTAATGTTTCAAAAGAAAATAAATTAGTACAAGTTTCTAGTTTTATTTTTAATGAAAAAATAAGCAATCAAACAAGAATTCAACAAATTAATTTGGAAGAACATAACAAGAAATTAGATAACATAACTGCAGAATTAAGATCAAATTCAACTAATATAAAAGAAATGAAACAACTAGATAACAATTTTATTAAAAATGTGACTGATTTTACTAAACTAACAGATGATTTACAATTTGTAGAATATAATAATAACAAAGAATTAATAAAAGATGCGGTTAATAAAACATTAGATGGTTTAGAAGTATTAATTCAAATACAAACTAATGTTAACCAATCATTAGATTTTAAAAATGTTTTAAATGAAACTGATAATTTAATAAAATTTACAAAACAAAATCTTAATAATATAACTAGTAATAGTAATTTTATAGATTCAATAAATGAAAGAATATATAATTTTATGAAAAATTTTGGTAATTTTACTTTTTTTAGTCTTGGGGTATATTTTTTATACTTATTTTTAAGCGACATTGCTGCTGCTGCTACTACTGCTGCTGCTACTACTAATGCTACTAGTACTACTACTGCTGCTACTGCTATTGCTACTACTGCTGCTGCTACTACTGCTGCTACTGCTACTGCTATTGCTACTACTACTGCTGCTACTGCTATTGCTACTGCTGCTGCTACTACTGCTACTACTGCTTCTGCTATTGCTGGTACTGCTGCCGCATATCTACTATATAAACGTAATAATTTAAATGAACATCCAGACCAAAATGGTGTATTAAAACTTTTAAATAAAAAATATAATAATTACATTCAGTCACTTCCACAAATTAATCTTTCTTCAAAAGAAAAAATAAGAATTAAAAAAATAATTACTAGATTAGTTGAACTTGAAATAAATCTTTTTAAACCATCAGGTTCAGAATATACATTTACAACTGCGTATAATAAATTTCTTGAAAGTTAAAAAAATTGATTTATTTATTGATTTATTAAGTTTATTTATTAGTTTAATAAATTTAATTACAATGGTAGTTATTTGTAATACGTCAAGTTATTCTAATGATAAATACAATGATATTTTTTCATCTTATCCATTTGAACTTAGTCCTTTTCAAAAATATTCTTTAGAAGGGATTATTCAAGGTGCTCATGTGCTAGTTACAGCTCATACCGGATCTGGAAAAACACTTCCTGCGGAGTTTGCAATTGAACATTTTGTTTCCAAAGGTAAAAAGGTTATTTACACTGCACCTATTAAAGCACTGTCAAATCAAAAATTTTATGAGTTTCAAAAAAAATTTCCACATATTTCCTTTGGAATTCTAACTGGGGATATTAAAGCAAATCCTATTGCCGATGTCCTAATTATGACCACTGAGATTTTAATGAATACTCTTTATTTGAAACTCAACCCAAACCAATCCATTCCAACTGAGTTTGAATTAGATTTTTCACAACTTGGTTGTGTGGTCTTTGATGAAGTTCATTATATCAATGATGCTGATAGAGGTAGAGTCTGGGAAGAAACAATCATGATGTTACCCCAACATGTGCAAATGGTAATGTTATCAGCAACTATTGATAGACCAGAAGAGTTTGCAGGATGGATTGAAACTACAAAATCTAATCCAGTATATCTATGTCCTACAAATCATCGTGTTGTACCACTAACTCACTACACATTTTTAACAACTAATTCTGGCTTATTTAAAAAAGTTAAAGATAAAGCTTTAGAACAAGAGTTTAACTCATGGGCTAATAAAATTCAAACTATTCAAACTTCTGGAGGTATGTTTAATGATTTAACATACAAAACTAATAAAAAATTTTTAGATTTATTAGATGAAAAACAAGTTAAAGTTTCAAGACCTCATTTACTTAATAAAGTATGTGAGTTTATGGTTCAAAATGAAATGCTTCCTGCACTTTGTTTTGTGCTTTCAAGGAAGCAATTAGAAGTCGCTGCACACGAAATAACAACCAGTTTATTAGAATTTGATTCAAAAGTTCCATATACTGCAGCACATGAATGTGAACAGATTATTCGCAAGTTACCTAATTATCAAGAATATTTAGAACTTCCTGAATACATCTCAATGGTCAAATTAATTGAAAAAGGAATTGCTATTCATCATTCAGGTGTAATGCCTGTGTTAAAAGAAATGGTTGAACTACTATATGCACGTGGCTTTATCAAGCTACTATTTGCAACTGAAACCTTTTCTATTGGTGTGAATATGCCTACTAAAACAGTTCTGTTCACTGACTTGACTAAATTTGATGGTAACATATCTAGAGTTCTATACTCTCATGAATATTCTCAAATGGCTGGAAGAGCTGGACGAAGAGGAATTGACACTGTTGGACATGTTATTCATTTGGTTAACTTATTTAGATCTTATCCTGATATTGTAACTTATAAAACAGCTCTTTCAGGAAAACCCCAACATTTAGTATCAAAGTTTAAGATAGGATATAATCTAATTTTAAATATGATTAGTTTAGGATTAGGTAAAAAAGATTCATGTATTAGTTACACATCCAAATCAATGGTTGGAAAAGAACTTCGACATAAAGCTCAAGGATTAGAACTTGAATTAAACACTATTAAATCTAAACCTGGTTTTATTAAAACTCCTTTAGATGAAAATGGGTTTGTTGTTTGTTCTAATAAATCAACTCCTCCAGAAATAATTCAAGAATATATTCATCTTACAACAAATATAAAAATGTTTGTTAATAAAAAGAAAAAAGAAGCTGAAAGAAGAATTAATGCTATTAAAGATGAATATAAATTTCTTAATCAAGATATTTCATCATATCAATCAGCTCAAGCAACTCAAACAAAAATATCTGAACTTGCAAATCAATTAGAACTTACAAACAATTTTATGAGTTTAAGTATTGATCAAGTATTAAAATATTTAGAATCTAAAGGATTTGTTGAACTTGTATCAGATGGTGAATTTATAAATCCAGTACTAACTCCACTGGGTTCAATTGCAACTCATATTAAAGAAACACACTGTTTAGTTTGGGCTAAACTAATACAAGACGGATCTCTTAATTCACTTGAACTTCAAGATCTTGTTGGATTTTTAAGCTGTTTTACTAGTTTTAGTGTTCCTGATGATTATAAGCTTAATTCACCAGATATTCTTAAAGAAAAATTTAATTCTAAACTTGTCAATTTAATTAGTCAAGTAACTACTTTGTATTCAGAATTTCAAGCAGATGAAATAGCACTTCAAATTAATTCAGGTACTGATTATACAATTCATTATGATTTAGTAGAAGCGGCTATTAATTGGACAAAAATTCAAGATTCAATTCAAGCCAAAGAATTTATAAGTCTATATTTAAATGATGGAACCAATGTATTTTTAGGAGAGTTTGTTAAAGCTATTCTAAAAATAGTAAATATTGCAAATGAACTAATAAAAATAACTCGAATTTTTGGAATGGTTGAACTTGAACATAAACTTGTACAAATACCAGGACTTGTACTTAAATTTGTTGCTACAAATCAGTCTTTGTATGTATAAAAATTCAACCTCTATATAATTTTATTTAGTTTTTATTCTATAATGGGAATTAATAATCATACCCAGATTAAAACTTTTTCTGAAATCGAAGAATATATTCTTCCAACAACATTACTAATTATTGATTTGGATAATACATTATTTAATTATGGATTTAAATGTGCAATTCAAACAGATAAATTAATTGAACAAACTAAAGATCCTTTACAATTAAATTTACTTATTCCAAAAATTAATGATTTGTTTGGTTTTAATAAATTACAAATTAAAGCTAAATTAACTAATTCAGAAACTATTTTTTTAACTGCACGAACAAGATCACAACAAGTCGCAACAAGAACAATATTATCAAAGTATAAAATATTTTACCCAGTTTTATATGCTGGCAATATACCAAAAGGTGAATATTTAATTGACAGTAATGTTAAGCTTGATAAATTTACAAAAATAATATGTATTGACGATTTAGATAAAAATTTAGATTCAATTATACAAATAAAAGATAAAATCCAAATTCCTATTCAAACATTTAAATTTACAAACTAATTATACTTGTATATCCATTCTATTAAGAAAAAATTGAAAAATAAATTTATTAAATATACTTTAAATGTTATAATATATTATATCATATTACAATGACAACAATTAAAGAAATTAACTCTGCTTCTAAAATTGAATTATGCCAAACAGTTAAGGAAAATATTCATGACAACTATTATTCTACTGCTAAGCTTTCGCAGGGATATTATCATTACGCCATTGTTCTGCCGTCGCGACAGAGCAGTGGCTGGTGCGAAAAAGTTGGCTGTTGGAACTAATTCTAATATTAAATTTGGTTTTATGCCATCTACACATGCGGAAGTTGATGCAATTGGAAAAATTAAAAATAAAAAAAATAAACCTAAAAAGCTTGATATTGTTGTTGTTAGATTTACTAAATCTGGGGCTCTAACAGAATCAAGACCTTGTTATCATTGTCTATGTTTTATGGAAAAATGTGGTCTTGACATTCGTAATATTTATTACTCTACTAGTGAAGGAACTATTGTTAAGGAAAAACTTTCTGATATGAAATCTAATCCTATTACTTGTGTTTCATCTGGTATGAGAAATCTTAGATGCTGGAAGAGTAGAGATTAATCTATTTTTCAAACATTTAAATTATCTAATAGCTTTTCTAATTCATTTATTTCATCTTCTTTATATTCTATTAATTTTTTTTGATTTAAACCACTTATATAATAAAACTGTTTAAGATCAAATAGTTTTTTTATTGTATTTATATTTGTATCTAATTTTGGTAAGTACATATAGTTTATTTTATATAAAAGTAAATTTGGATTTATTAGTGTTTGAACCTTACAAATATTTAATATTGTTCTCGAATCTAACTTTATCTGAAATACTACATCAACATTTAAATCTAATTTTTTTGTTGGTAAATATATTGACTTGTCTTTACTTAAACTATTATTTACACAAGCCAAATATTTTATTATATAATAACAACCATCTTCACATTCAAATCCATTCGTTATACATATATGTACATACATATATATATTTGTATTACCAATTTGAACTTGTTCTTGTCCAAATTTATGTAAATTAATTGATCTATAAGATTTTTTTATCTGTTTATTTGGTTCTTTCATTACTATTTAAATTAATTTATAAATTAATTTAAATATTTTTCAATTATTTAGTATAAACAAAACTATCAGTTGTTAACTTAAATTTTTTACCTTTATATTTAAATCTAACTAAATAATTATATAAAATTTTAGAAAGAACTGCTTCTACTGCAACCTTTTTTGTTGGTGATAAATCTATCAATTTCTGTAAAAATTCTCTACACAAACCTTTATTTCTATACTCTTCCATTATATATATTTCAAAAACTATTGTTGTATCTGTTTTTTTTGAATCTTTCCTAAATGTTATTACTCCATATTCATTCTCAATTGTTGTCTTTCCTTCTGGATAACTAAATCTATTTTCAATCCATGTGTTAATTGTTTGTTCCATTTTAATATAATTATATTATTATATTATTAAATAACTTTAATTTTATCATACCATTCAAATGTTTTTGTTGTTGATAAATTCATTTGTTCACTAAACTCATTATAATCTGTTAAATATATAAACTCATTTGAATATGTTATAATTAAACCATATGATATTGTTGTTATTTCTTCATTAAAATTTGTATCAAGTAAAAAATATGGTGAATAAACAATCCAATCTAAACAATCTTGTTCTGTATATAAGTACTTTTGTTTAAGTTCTAATAAATATTCAACATATAAATCTATACTTGTCTCTTTAAAAAGTTTATTTTTATAAACATATATACGTTCCATTTAATATTTAATATTAGTAGCTTTTTAAGTTAATTATAGAAAAAATTGTAAAAATAAGTGTTTGTATAGAATTCTACTATGTTTAATATAATAAAAATGATCACTAATAGTTGTGTTTGTCCTTTAGAAAATAATACTAGTTATAATACTAGTTATATTGTTGCACAATTTGGATTTTATTCAATTGCTGTACTTTTAAGTGTTGTATATATTTGTGTTGGTTTCAGTCATAAAATTTTAACTGATGTTTCACAAATTGTTAAAAAATCATCAGAAACACAATCTGATAGTTACAGTATTAGTATAACTGATAGTGCTTGTACTAATATAAATATTAAAAACAATAATCCTACCAACTCTACAACACATAATCGTAACAATAAAACTCATTCTAATTCTAATTCTAACAATAACACTCATTCTAATAACGAATTCGATTGTTTAAAAAACATGAATTCTGATTTAGATTCTGATGAAGAAACAGATTCTGAATGTAATTGTGATAATTGTGTTGAAGAACGTGCTGAACCATGTATTTGTGATGATTGTATAAAAGAACTTGCAAAAGATTTTATTTGTGATGACTGTGCTAAAAAACTTGCTGATGGTGAAGAAATTTCTGTTACACTTGAACAAAATGAAGAAGAACAAGATGACGAAGAAGAACAAGTTGATGATGAAGAAGAACAAGTTGATGATGAAGTTGATGATGAAGAAGAAGATCCAGACTATAATCCAGATGAAGAACAGGAAGATGATCAAACTGATGACGAAGACAATAATGATTTAGATGTAGAACAAGATGAAGATGAAGATGAAGATGAACCTGATGATCCAAATGATCCAGATTATGTTCCTGAAGATGAAGAAATTCCTAATAAAGAATCAAATCCTGTTAAAATTGATGATGATTATGTTCCTGTTAGATATTCTGAATAAAACTTTTATTAAAGACTAATATTAATAATTGCCAAGACTATTTTCTTTGAGAAAAAAATTGATTAATTTATTTTATTGAATAAGTAACTAAAAAATACAAATAAATACAAAATGGACACAATTAATTCATTAATTACTACACTTGACTCTAACCAATCTATTTCTACAAATGAAATGTTAGAATTAATATTTATATTAACTAATAAATATAGTACACTTACACAATTTAATCAATTAATTAATAAATTAAATGAGTTAAATTATTCAAAATTAAATAAAGATGAAATATGTAATTTTGTAAATCAATTACTTGAATTAAATCCTGATGATGATAAAGAAAAATTTAAATTTAAATCTGAAACTACTGGAAAATACAAATATAAATTTGACGAGCTACTAGAATTAAATCCAGATGATCAATTAAGTGTTAGTTCTTGTTGTGTATATCCTAATAGCTCTAATGGTTCCTATAGCTGGTCTGAATGGATAGTTACTTTTGGCAAAATTAGACCTGGAGAAGATAATATTCCTGCTGTTACAACTACAATATACTAATTTGTTCAACCATTTCATTTGGTGTTAAACCATTTTCAAATGACTCCATATATGGATGATCTGGTATATCTAATAAATTTAATTTATATTTTGAAATAATTTCTTGTTCAACTTTATTTATCCATTGAACAAATTTTAAGTTTGGATTAGAATTTTTTTTTAAATAATTAGTTGAGTATAACATTATTTATATTGTTTATACAAATTGTATACTAGTAATTTAGTTAATTTATTTTTCAATTTTTTAAATTTAAAGAAATGAATATATTAATTATATTCAATGTATTCAGACGGATTTTTTTCTATTGATGAGACAAATGGTTTTTTACCTATAAAAGATCCATTAGCTAAACTTCCTGATAAATATAGCTTGCTTCAGGAACTAACTGATTCAATTCCAAATTTAATTACTACTCCAAATGCAATTGTTGGGCCTACTGAATCACTTGATGACTTTACAAATTTAATCAGTGGCGAGTCAGACCCATTTGTACTTCAAGCACTGTTCAGAGCATACTGTTTTGTTGCATCTGCATATACTTTAGAACTTGCATATCAAACATTTGTTCAAACTGGAGAATATGGACAGGCTCGACAGATTTTACCTGCAAATATAGCTAAACCATTTGTTCAAGTTGCATCTATGTTAGATGTTTATCCTTGGTTAGATTATCATTATGCATATTCACTAGGTAATTATGTTAAAAAAGATAAGTCGGGTTCTTTGAACTGGAAAAATTTAGATATGGGATGTAGATTTACTAATTCTCCTGATGAAGTTGGATTTATTATGGTTCATGTGTATATTAATGAGTTGTCCCCTCAGTTAATCCAAGGGATTAATACTCAAAACTTAAAATTGCTATCAGAAACTATTGAACAAATGAATTGCAGACGTAGGGATATGTGGGTTGCATCCAGACATGAGCGATACAATGATTTCAGAGTGTTTATTATGGGAATTAAAGGTAATGAGAAAATTTTTGGCAATGGGTTAGTTTATTCTGGATGCGGGGATAGCAATGAACCGCGTCAGTATCGAGGACAAACAGGAGCCCAAGATAATATTATACCTTCACTTGATATTTTCACAGGAATTGTTGATTATTATCCAGAAAATAAACTTACTGAGTATTTGATGGATTTAAGAACTTACAGACCGAAATGTGTACAAAACTTTTTACATGATTTGAGGGATAAATACAAATCATCCAAGTTAGTTGATAAATTGATTGGGCTTGGTGATATAACTGGGTTGGTTTATTTACTCAAAATAGTTGATCAAGTTTATTTGTTTAGAAATGGTCATTGGCAATTTGTTCAAAAATATATTATGTCTAATGTTAAGTATGCGTTTGCAACCGGAGGAACTCCTATCACATCTTGGTTAATTAATCAAATTGAAGCAGTTCTAGAATATGAAAGAGTTTTAATTAGACAAATTGAAGGAATGTGTGTTACTGGGTCTGAGTTGCAATCCCCTTGGGATAGACTTACTCCTGAAGTTAAAGATATTTGGGATGGATTAGCAAGTTCATATGGGTCTAAAAGAAGATTGTTAGAAGAACAAGTTGCAGAATTAGCAAAAAGTAACTATAATGTTGAACTAGTTTATAAATATAACACACAAGCAAATTTAGAAGATTGCTTGCTAAAGCAATCAAACTAGCTTGTCAGGAAGATCGGACACTTTAAACGATCTAAAACAAAGTAAAAAATTGATTTAAATATAAACTGGATTCAAAATATAATCCAATTTATATAAATTTAAATGGAAGCGGTTGACTATGAATTAAGCGAAGCAATTAGAGCCCAAGAAGATGATTATGATCGAGAATTTGAAAAACAAATGTTAGAAAAATTCCCACAACTAAACCAACTAGGCAATTCAACTCATCCAGTCCAACCCAAACTAACAAATAAAGATATAATAAAGGCAATTATTAATGTAATTGGTTCGGATTTTGTACATCAAGATCCACGCGAGGATGGAATAGGTAACAATTACTTATCTTTTACTGATATAGAAAAATTGGATCTGTTATATTTCAAACAAAGTAATAAAAATGTTGGATTATCAGAATCAAAGTATCAAGAATATGTTGATAAAATTAAATCACTTGACTTGCCACTTGACTCAGTTCAAATTACCAAATTTGCCTATCTTGGGAAATTTATTGAAGTTAAATTAATGGATATTAATCTGAGATTCATATCCAAGTATAAAGCATTTGAAGAATTTAAATCCCAGGATCAAGTTTCAACTCGAGTTGATAAAATTTGTAATTACTTGAAAGATTCTGGAAATTTAATTCCAAGAGAATTTATTGAATGGGTTGAGTTCAGTGGAGGGATTGAAAGAGGATAATTAGTTATTTTATATATTTAGATCAGAAACAGATATAATATATTTTTATTTCTATTTTATGACTAATAATAAGATATAATGTTAAATAAACTAAGAAAAAAATATTAAAAAAAATCAAGATCATTTTAGTTATAAATATTTTTAACAAGATGATTGTGAGATTTTGAGCTTATAAAAATATTTTTTGCCCAGTCGTAAAAAAATCTCTCTCTGTGGAAAATCTTATTAAAAAAACATGTAAAATAGATTTATAAATTAATTATAAATTGAAATAATAATTTTTAGTTTGTAAATAGATTAATAAAATAAAATCTTTTATTAAAAAAATATGTATTTTTTTATTATTTATTAAAAAAACATGTTATTTAAATATTTTTTTAATATAGTCTTTAATTATAGAGATTTAAAATTTAAATATTTTTTTATTATAGATTATATATAATTATATATCATTTATTTAAAAAACATGTAATTTTATTATTTAAAAATAATATAATAATATTATAGTAATATGGTTAACTGTTTTATTTGTAATGTAAAACATTGTTCAACAAATTATTTAAATTGTAATTCAATTATTAGTTTAATGGTTGAAAATTATAAAAAAAAAAAATTTAATGATTTTAAAATTCCAAGTAAAAAAACAAGAAAAACATATACTTGTGAAGATTGTGGAAAAGTTTTGTCATCAAAAGAAAATTATTTAAACCATATTGAAAAAAAGGTTTGTAAAAAAGAACCATTTGAATGTCCTGAATGTAATAAAATATTTACATCTAAACAAAATTTACATTATCATATAAATTATGTTTCATGCACTAATAACAATATTTCTAAAATGTTAGAACCTTCAATTATATCTAATACTATAAATAATACTGCTAATAATACTGCTAATAATACAACTAATAATACAACTAATAATACAACTAATAATACTGCTAATACAACTAATATACAAAATCAAAACATTCAAAATCAAAATAATGTTGTAATTAATGTTAATCCAACTCCAGATTTAGAAAAGGTTGTTGAAATGTTACCTTTTAGAGATGCAAGTTATAAAATATCAACTAAAAAATATCTAGAATATGCGAACAATCCCGAGCAAGCAATTAAAAAGTTTGTTAAAGATGAACATTTAAATCCAGCAAAACCAGAACGTTTAAATATTTTAAATACAAATTCAAGATCTAACCGTGTCCAGTTATTTGATTATGATGATGATTTTATCTGTAGATGGCAGACTAAAAATAAGACAGATGTAGCAGAACTGCTATTTGATCGTGGAGTTAATATACTATTTTTTGCTAAAAATATGTTATCAGCAGCAGGTATTAAATTGGATCCCAAAAAAGAAACCCAATTAAATGCCAAGATAAAAGAATATGAATCAAATGATAAAGTTAAAAAGAAATATATTGATATGATAACAGATTTAACTTATGATTATAGAGATGTTGTTGAATTTAATAAAAAAAATATAGAAGAGGGATTAATTGAAAATTAATAAAGTTATTTAAAATAATATTGAATAACTTAATTATTAGTTTTAATGGAACATGGATATATTTATATTAGAAATCATCCTAGTTATGATTTGCACAATGCCTGTAAATTAGGAAAAACTATTAATATTCCTGATAGAGATACACAGTACTCTACTGGAGAAATTATTAGGGGAAAATTTACTCATGTATTTCAAGTAAAATTATCACAACTTAATTTAATTGATTGCTTGTTGAAAAATAAGTTTAAAGATTATAATGTTAAATACACTGGTGGCACTGAATTTTATAGTACTAATATTATCAATTTGATTGAACCATATTTTACAAATATGAACATTAATTTTAAAAAACTAACAGATGAACAAATTGATAATCTTACAAGAACTCAAAGAGTTAAAAAAATATTTAAGAAAATTAATACCAAATTATTAATTGATATGCTTAAAAATACTGATAATAACTGGAGCATTCGAGAATATCAAAATAATATTATTAATTATTCAAAAAACAGATTATTGGAAGAAAATAAAATTTATATTGAATTACCTACTGGTGGTGGTAAAAGTTTCATTGTTTATAATTTATTAAATTTTCTACAAAGTAATTTAATTATTATTGTCTCGCCACGAAAAATTATTAATTCTCAAAATATTTCTGATAAATATTTGCAAATACTAACAAAAAAATACTTAATACATAATTTGTCTGAAAATGATTCTTTAGATGATTTTTTGAATTTAAATGATAATAAAATCATAATTTGTTGTACTCAATCTCTTAATAAAATTTATAACAGTATATTGTTATATAATTTAAAAAATATAGCTGTGTGGTTTGATGAAGCACATTGGGGAGTTGAGGATTGGACAAATAATTTGACTTGTGAAGCAAATAAATTTTGGTTACAAAATAATTGCAATATTAACTATCGTATTTTTACATCAGCATCACCAAATAAATTATTAGTTTTAAATAATGAAAATATTTTTGGGAAATTATATTCACCAATAACAGTTCAGGAGTTAATAAATTTAAAATGGTTAGCTCCAATAACAACATGTATGTATAGTGAAAATAAAGCAAATGTTGAAAATATAAATTATGTATTGAATACATTTACTGAAAAAAATAGGAAATATGGTTTTAGTTTTCATAATACACAAGATAGTGCGTTTAATTTATTTTATAAACATTATACTGAATATATTAATGAAAAGACAATAATTAAACCATTTTTATTAATAGAAAAAACATATAAAGCAAATCGAATAATAAACTTAGATTACAATTATAAAAATATAAAAACATATGAAGAAAGTATAAGTAGTATGGGTTATGTAGTAGCAAAATATAGTATGGGTTATGATTTTTCCAATTTAGATTTTTTATATTTAAGCGATCCAAAATTATCAGTTCAAGATATAAAACAATGTATAGGAAGAGGTATACGGTCAGATCAATTAGGAATAAATGGATCAAATAAAGAAAAAAAGTTAATAATATCAATACCAATATACTTAGATGTAAAAGATAATTTAGAACAAAATTATATAAAATACAGTAAAATAATAGAGGTGTTAAAATATTTTTTACATAATCAAGAAATAATAGAATTAGAAACAAATTTAGAAGAAATAAAACTTTTAAAAAATACAAATTTAAAAAGTAATATTATATTTAAATGTGACACATGTAATAAAATATTTAAATCAAAACAAAATTTAAATTATCATTTAGAAAACTCAGTTTGTACTAAAGAAAAAATATTTAAATGTGAAAAATGCAACAAAATATTTGCAGATAAACGAAATTTACAATACCATCAAACAAATTCAGTTTGTGAAAAAAAATAATCTAATCAAAAAATTTAACCCAATCAATATAACCCATTTTCCAATCCTCACTATAGAAATCAAATGGTTCCAATTGGATTTTTGAGCTATTAGTTCCAAGTTCTTCTAACAAACTAATATAGTCCTTATGTATTAATATTTTAAGAACAAAATTATTAAAATATTTTGCTAACAAATCAACTAATCTTTCAATTGATTTGACATAGTTAGGTGGATTTATTGGACTCATTTCTATCCTATAAAACCGAACTAAACTACTAAGCTTACCCAAGGATTTAAATCTTTCAATCCGCCTTTCTAGTTTTTTCATAAATTCTTGTACTTGGAATCCATCTTGTGAGACAAATAATTCCCGACAAGGCAGGTTTGTTCCCTTCCGGGTACCTTCGGTTTGCTTTAGCAAGCAAACTTCATGGGCAAATTTTATTCCATAAGAATTTGATATTAGAAGACTTGAATGTGGGTCTGAATATTTGCTTGAAACTATGTCTGAGTATCCAGCAAAATCATTTTCTAGCACTTGGATTAATTGGCTTAGATTTACTTTACTCCAATCAAAAGGATATGCACATGTTCTCAAACCCAGCCTATCCAAATGATAAGTAGGCGCACAATTCCCACCCAAACTAATCCTTTGATCCATTAAATAATTGAATATTTGACTTATTTGTTTATCAATTAATTTAATCAAACAATTTTTATTAATCCCTATGTTAACTAAAGTAAACAGATCAAACTATCAGTTTGGTACTGGATCACTTGTACAAATATTTAAACAGGATAAATCGATACTTTTAGCTCAAGATAATTTGAAAGGATATACACTAGTATCAGATGGGTCTAAAACTTGGATTTTAAGCAAATACTCAAAATCCGCCCATCCATTTATTCAAATCAAAGTGTTAGGTTGCAAATTTATCAAATCACTTGGATCATTTGATCAAAATAATTTGTTAATTGCAAATAAAATAAGATCATATGTAGTTAAGTTAACCAAATCAAATTCTTGGGATTTAACCTTAGGTATTGGAGGAGAGTTTTATATTTATTTTCATTTTATCCAATCAAAAAATTTTTATGGAATATCAAATCATCAGTCAATTATTAATGATGCAAATATTAATTCCTCTTACTCTACAAACCAATTGGTCGATTATTCTAAATTAAATCTTGGTGGTATTAACCCAGATTTAATTATTTTAAATTTATCAAATATCAATGTCCAAATAATTCAATGGATTAAATCTCATGCAACAAATTTAAAAAAACTAATTATTATTACATGTAGCTTGACAGATTCTAAACTTAAACTACTTGCAAGTACCTTTAAAATAAATACAATTAAACATTTTCTTAATATTAAATCATGGATTTGGATAATAGAAATTTAATACTAGGAAAATATATAATTATATATTATACTATGGCAAATAAGTCTTCAGAAAATTATAAAAAATTGGAGAAATTATTTTCAGAAAATGACATTAATAAATTATTTAATTTACCAACAACAGCTTCTGCAATAACTAGTAAATTAACAAGTATAATTGGTGATTCAAAAATAATTAAAACAATTCAAGAAATACTTAATGATGATGAAATAATTCAATCTTTAATTAAACACAATATTATTAAAAATGATATGGAAACAATAAAAAAAATTAAAAATACTTTTAGTTCTTTAAAATAATTTATCTTTTTTTATATTATGATGTTTAGCACAATTAATGACACTAAATACCAAAAATATAAAAACAAATATTTAACACAAAAAAAATTAGTTGGATCAGGGAAACTTATTCCAAAAGTTAGTGTTCCAAAAGTTAGTGTTCCAAAAGTCAGTGTTCCAAAAGTTAGTATTCCAAAAGTTAGTGTTCCAAAAGTTAGTATTCCAAAAGTTAATGTACCTGGTTTAAATACTGTAGCAAATGCAGCAAAATTAACAAGCCTTGCTACAAATTCAAAAGTTATTGGAATAGTTCAAAATGTTAGTGGTGATGATTTAATTCAAACACTTGGTGATCCTAAAATAGTTGGATTACTTAAAAAATTAATAAATGATAATGAATTAATTGGAACTTTAAAAAAACATAAATTACTAAATGAAAATGAAGTGCTGCTTACTAAATTAAAAGAAACTATTAATTCATTGGAATAAATTAAAGAGATTTTAGAATAGTATCAACAAATTCTAAACCTACTATTCCACTTAAATCTAAAATTTTTGTACACATTTTTTTAATAATAGCTTCATCTGTTCTATTATCAAAAATAATTTTAGTACAAAAATAAATTTGTTTAGTAAATAGATTTTTTTGTGTTGAATTCATACATGAGTATAGTTCATCATATGATGGAAATGTTGTAGTTTGACTAATACAACATGTGCATTTTGAATTTAATTCTGGATTGTGTTTTACTGTATTTGTTTCACATGGAACACAATATATTTGTTCTTGTGTAGGTTCAACAACAGGAACATCAACAGGTTCAACAGATGGAACATCAACAGGTTCAACAGATGGAACATCAACAGGTTCAACAGATGGAACATCAACAGGTTCAACAACTGGAACATCAGCAGGTTCAACAACTGGAACATCAGCAGGTTCAACAACTGGAACATCAGCAGGTTCAACAACTGGAACATCAGCAGGTTCAACAATTGGAATATTAACAGGAACATCAACAGGTTCAACAACAGGAACATCAGCAGGTTCAACAACTGGAACATCAGCAGGTTCAACAACTGGAACATCAGCAGGAACATCAACAGGTTCAACAACAGGAACATCAACAGGTTCAACAACTGGAACATCAACAGCTGCTACATCAACAGGTTCAACAATTGGAACATTAATAGGTTCAACAACAGGAACATCAACAGGTTCAACAACAGGAACATCAACAGGAACATCAACAGGAACATCAACAGGAACATCAACAGGAACATCAACAGGAACATCAACAGGAACATC
>JACCEB010390771.1_pt1 | contig 17779 bp, 24 predicted proteins | sample 7454761 | NCBI WGS metagenome assembly JACCEB01 (sample SAMN15323454, study PRJNA562643) | freshwater metagenome | isolation source: river surface water | place: USA:Blue River Watershed | collected 2017-08-18 | reverse complement strand
CTAGCGTTTTCAGTTGGTGGTTTTTGTGGTTGGTTCATACTACTTAAATAAGTTCTAAACTGGTGTATAGTTTGTTTTTCAGGATCAAACTCATTTAAAAACAGGTTTTTATGTTCTTCTGGTAGAGCATCCCACCAAGGTCTTTCCTGGAGTGGTTTCCTCCTTAAACTTTCTTTCCTATGCCAGATACTTACTTTGGCTTTTTGCTCATCTGTTAATGGTTTTCTAGGTCTAGATTTCTTAGCTATTCGCGCCATAATCTTGATTTTATCTTTATATTTTGCCCTGTATCTCAGATTAGCTTCTACGTGTGCTGGTAGTTCAAATGCTTGGGAATAATCCTGATTTCTTCTGAATCTCATAGTTTCGCCTTTGTGTTTCAAAATGATATTTATTAGTATAGCAGCATAGCTATATTTAATATTAATGTCAAGTACCCATAAAAAAAGATAGCTTGTTAGGCTATCTTAGGTCGTTTTATTTGTGTACTCTATAAAACATGGTAATACTAATGCTTAAATTCCCTAGCTTGCCGTCCTTCCTCAGCTATAAGTTGTTCTAATTTCTTAAAATCATGATCATAGTCAGGGTCAAACTTACGGTAATTTCCTAATACAATACTAAGATCATTTTCTAACTCTATTCCACGCCGTTCTACTCGGCTGTAGAGTTTATCAAAAGTCTTATCCATGTTTCTAACATCACACAATTGAGTTATGTGACCATCCCAGCGATCTATTAATTTGTAACCATCCAATATGGCATATCCTTTGAGCATTGTTTTATTCTCCCACTAGTGCCGCGTATTTTAAACGATATTTTTCGCCATTTATGGCGTTTATCGCATCATCTTCTTCTATGATTAGCTGTTCCATTCTCTTAACTAACTCTTGCGCTTTTTGTCTGGAACAATTGACTAAGGGTCTGTTTGGTGGTAGTTTACAAAACCTTTCATGCTCCTCACTGGGTAACTGCTTTAGAATGTCCTTTCTTTCTTGACGTAGTTTTTCAAGATTGTCTTGTAATTGTTTCAGGGTTGCCATAGCTTGTTTTATTCGTTTTTTATAATATAACGGCATTTAAAAATAATGTCAAGTATTTTATAAAATATTTTGTTAATACAAAATAAAACACTCTAGACAACCGGCTAGAGTGTTGGAATACCTATTATTTTTGTTCCCATGTGTTTCAATCCATTTCAATCCAACTTCCCATTAAGAAAGTATTTATATTCCCATGCGTTTCAACCCAATAATCCTTAATTCAGGATTATTCATTAGGGTTTCAATCCAACTCCCTATTAAGGGAGTATTTATAGTGCCAGTGTTTCATGCAACCTGTCTTAAGTCTAACATAAAAAAGTCCACTATCTCATGACCATAATCAAAATAGTCTTCAATACGTCTGTCTTTTTTATTCACAGTTTTTGTTCCCATGTTACACAATAATCCTTAAATTCAGGATTATTTTTAAGAAAGTGATCTTTGATAAAGATTGCTCCTAAAAAATCATCAGCAGTAAACCAAGAACTAGAAAATATAATCTTACTGGTTTTGTGCTGATGCTGACGGAGTTTAAAGCGGTAATACATTTTGTTTTAGTTATCACTAAAAGTAATTAGAAGAATCTTATGATCATCATGCCAAATATAATCAACAATGCTTTTATTTTGCTGATTACCTGCTTGTTTGGCTATACGCAAAGCAGATTGTCTATCTGTTATCTTTGGATTTTGATGATGAGCAAAATAGCCATTATTATGTTTATCAATCATTGCAGTCTCCTATTTTTAATGCTTTTAACTTGGCAAGAAATTCTTGCATATATTTTTCTTCCTTCTCCATAGAGAAGGCATAAAACGCTGCTAATGAACATCGTCCTTCCATACGGTCAAAAAAGCTTTTCTGGTAATGCCCATCTGTCCAAGTCCAGATTTCATCAAACAAGTCATCAGATATGCTACTTGGTTGTGATCTAACATGAATATACTCATCATCAAGATAAGCAATTTTTATTGCTGCTTGATAACACTTCCACATTAGATCATCTACAGATTGTTCAAATACTTCAGTCATTGTTTTATCTATGTTTCCTTTGCTCTCTTACTGTAACTGCATATAAAAATAATGTCAAGTATTCTATAAAAAAATACTTGACATAAGTTTGATTATTTTAGGAACTTGATGTATAATCTAATAACAACACCAAGAAACACTTACGGTTTATGAAAGTCGTCCTGATAGTCCCTAAACTACCAGGATTATTTTTTGCTTAACCGTCCGTTTGGTGCTGTAATCTTTGTGATTTGGCTCTGGACTTAGTTTTTCGTGTCTTTTTAACCTTTACAGGTTCAACAGGCGCGTTACTTTGTTGTTCTAACATTTCTTGATATTTCCTTTGCGCTTCAGCTTTAGCTTTAGCTTCACGCGCTTCACGATCCCTAATGTATTGATCTACAAAAGCTTCCCGTTCTAATTTGGGCATAGCCAATAATTCTGCTTGAGTCTTACCAAGAAGGTGACGGTAAACAAGATCGCCACCCCTACGAGATTGCTCTTCTGCACGTTGTTTAAGTATAGCACGTTGTTCTTCTAGTGTATGTGTGGCTTGAAATTCTTCCCATTCTCGCTGATCCTGTGCTAAACGTTCTTTGCTTTTTAATGGTGGTACTGTACCAAGTTGTGATAAAGCAGGTCGGAGGCACTTATCAATCTCTTTAATCGCATCCGATAGTTCTCCTACAAAGGCATCCCATTCTTCTGGAACGATACCCGCAGTTTTTATTTCTGCATGGGGTACTTCATTTTTTATCATTCGCAAAACAGGTTGAACAGGAACATCATATAAAGTACCAAATTGTGTAGCTGTATATGTGACCATACTGTTTGCGTTTTTAGCCGCCCTACAAAGTCTAGCTCTATCAGATTCCGTAAATGGTATCCATATACAAAACATGGACTTTAACCAATCAAGCTTAAACAAAAGCATGGGCGATCCATCTTCCATTTTTGCTTCAAAAACATCACTTTTAACTGTACTAAAAGATGCGTCAGCCTCAACGCTACTGACCTGATAAGAAATAAGGGGAATTTCCCTAAAGAAGACATCACCACCTTGAAACCTAAATCCTACAAACCCATCAAAAGGTGAGTCTGCTATTTCCATAGGTTTCAAGTTAGAAAAATACTGATTGAAAAACTTAGTTGCTGGGTTACTAACACTATTTAAAACGTTAGTTTTAGAGTTATCTACTGTCTTCTTTCTAGGCATCTTCTTGTTCCTCTTTAATGATGTAGGTCACTTTCTTGTCCAGATATTCAACAATGATATCCATAACGGCTGCCTGCCATGTTTTAGCCCCGGTTACTTGGAGTAACAGAACTTTCATTGTTTCAGGTATCTGAAACGAGTTGAGCAAATCATAATCCCTAGCTTCTAATAATTTAGGGTTATATCTACTTAAAAGTATTAAGGCTCTATTGACTGTTCTTGGTAATGACAGACCGTTATTCCACATAGCTTGTAATGATTCAACAAGCTTACGATCAACATCAACATTAAGACGTTTTTGTTTTAGTTCCATAAACATGAAATGAACATATAAATAATATAACACATTTTACGAAAAAAACGAAAGATTAAAAGATATTTTCGTAAAATAATTTAAATACTTACTTAGTAATAAAATGTACGACTATTGAGTTAAAATGTGTTTATACAGATGACGTTTTATTAAAGCGGTTTCCGAAAAAGGTACATACAAAACTGGGGTTATTGATAGTAATTCTCATATTTTCCGAAAAATGTACTTAAATTCACGACAGGTATAAAATAAATTTTAATAATATAGAAATCAGTAAAAAGTATATACGGTAAGGGTGCTAGATTTATTTAATAACGGTTAAATATATAAAGTGATCTAAAGTTTGTAATCCTCATATATATTATTTAAACTTTTGGATCACCATAACCTTTATAAAGCAATAGGAATAGTACCTGTAGGTTATAATTGGCGCGAAAAATCATGGATTTTCATACATCCGTATATATTTTAAAGTAATGATTTACTGAGTAACTAATATTACAATTCTAAGATTTTCTGTGTTTTTAGTATATTTTTTATTAATTTTAGTAAGAATAAGCAGCTTAAATGTTTGAGCATTTAAGAGGTAAAAATCTTAAATTCCCTAATTTAATATTTATTAAATACTTACCTTCCATAATTACCTGTTTTGATCTTCAAACGGTAAGAAGTAGTTTGTAAATTGTCCTAGTCATTTTGTCAATATGACAATAAATATAAGAAGGCTCTAAAATCACTACTAAGTCGTTTTTAGCCCGTGTACTTATAGTCTAAGGTACTGATGAATCACTTCAATGTTCCGGCTTCTACTACTTTCCTACCGCTATAAGCGTATCCTAGCTTTTGCTGATAGTCCATCTTAAATCGGATTATTTAAATCCATAGTTTTCTCTTCTCTTGGTAAAACAATAACCTCAATCACATATAAGTTGTTTTACTTCTCACTTGTTCCTTTTCTTTAGCCGTGATCGCCTGAACAAAGAAGACCTTAAAGGTATAGTGGTTTTTAGTGTGTTCTTAGCACGCCTGACTCTTAACACCGAGCTTTTTTACTTCCAACGAAGCTGTAAGGATTTGTTTACAACGCCTTAGTACGAGGAGGTTTTCACTGTTCTTTCCCAAATTGTTACCAATACTAAGCACTGAGTTTAGCAGTGTAGGTATACTAAGTAAAAAACCTTTATTTAGTGTCCTATTTCCTATAGTTTAGATGCCGGACGTTGCACTTGTTTTTAATTATAGCTAATCATATTGTTTATGTCAAGTTTCAATCTAACTCCCTTAATAGGGAGTATTTTTTGATGCTTTGTGCTAACATCTACACTGCCGCACCTAGAGTCATTCATTTCTAGTTTCAATCCAACTCTCAGTTAAGAGAGTATTTAATCTTAAATATAAGATAACACGGAATAAAACAAATATCAACCCCATATAAAATAAAAAAACCTAGTAATTTTGTACTAGGTTTGTAGTTTATTAATCAAGGTTTAAATGCTCATCCAATCTCTCTAGCCACCAAAGCAGCATACAGACTAGGTGCAATTCATTATTTCCCTCACCGGGTTTCAACTCGCTATACCTACAAAGGCATAACCCAGATAGATTCCCAAACGCTTGTAACACCTGTAAAACCACATATTGCTTATCCTGACATCTTACTATTTCAGGGTTTTGATAGTCATCATTTAGAGTAAGTATTTTGTAGCTAGTTGAACTTTCTTTGATTTTCTGCATCCAGTTGGTAATCCTTTCCTCAGAAAACCAAAGTTCATTAATGGCTATTTGAGTTATAAGGCTTCTCAACTCTGTTGTGTCATTTGACTTACCAGATAAAACACTGGTAAGCTGTTCCTGTGCTTTGAGTATTTGCATAGTTTTAATTTGTAGATACATAACCGGATTTACTTACCTTGACTAATCTCAATACAGTATCAGTCCCGTCTTTTTTCAGGCTACCTTTCCAAGACAGTCCGCCAAAAGAGGTTTTATCATGGATATCTTCTGCTTCCTCTAAAAGCTGTTCACAACGAGTATTGTATTTTTTCCAAACATCCTCCATTTTACAGGATGTGAACTTAGCTACTACTTTGCCTGTTGTAGAAATAATATGATATTCTGTTTTTTCTGCATTTCTTAAAGTCATCTTACTTTCCTTATTTTTTAACTTGACACAACTTGAGATAATACCTAACTTTAAGAGTCACCTGTTAAGGCAACTCCTAAAACTAAACTAATCAACCATATCTTCTGTAACGCGTCGCCAGATAACGTTAACGCCATCATCTGATATAATTTCTAAATCATTTTGAGCAAGGGTCATTGCAACTGACTGAGCTTGTTTCCAGTCAGTTGCCTCGACTTGGACAGCTAAAACTATTTCAGCTTTGATTGTGACTTCCCACTCATCGCCGTAATTACAGCAATCATCCTCTGTTAATTTTAGCCAGTCGGTTTCTACCATAAAAGTAGAATTGATTTCAATAGCTTGTATGCTAGACTTAGCCTTTTTAGCTGCTTGTTTCCAAGTCTTACAACCTGTTACAGTTGTCATAGTAGACAATTCACAAGCACAATTTACTGTATATAATGTTGAGGTTGCCATGTCTGATTTACCTTTGTCTTAACCACATTAATAATATAACGGCATTTAAAATTAATGTCAAGCGTTTTATAAAATTATTTTAGAAGTATATAATTTTACACATAAGTTATCAATATTAAATGTTATACATAATACACTCAGATCAGGACTTATACAAAATTGGGATATCCCACAATCCAGAAAAAAGACTTAAACAGTTACAGACAGGGAACGGTTGCAAGTTACGCTTATACAAGACTTACATTGTTAAAAACGAAGCAATATTAGAGAAAAAGATACATAATATGCTATGGCAAAATAAAGCCATTCTAGGGAAGTCAGAATGGTTTAGATTATGTTCTGAAACCTTAAAATGGTTAGACGATTTTCTATTAACCTCTAATTCTGTTTACTGAAGGAAAACCACCAAATCTTAAAGTATTGCCATGATATTGTATACAAGCATCTAAATCTTTTCTACAGGCTCTATTAGCCGCTGTAGTAGGATTACCAGAAATATCAAAATGCACATTAGATGGTGCTTGACAATTTTGATCACCAAGATGCCACTGACATCTTTTGGAATATACCCTAGCTGGTAATTTTTTTCTTTCTAACGAGTATGGAGTAAGAGAAAAAGTAAATTGATTTTGATATTCACCTGTGTACTGATTAATTTTCAAATTTAATTCATAAAATTGGGTAGAGTCTGCCGTAGGATTCCAGTCTAAAAACATTGGTTGTGTCCGTTTCACATTTACGTCAGCACCAATGACAAAATAATTATCAATGACATCTCCGACTAGACCGGATATATCTGAAATTATTAAAGACGCACGTGCTTCTACACTTTCACCTGATTTGCTAAAACTACTGATTTTACAAGGAAACCCTTGATAGGTAACATTGCCAAAACTTACAGTTCCATAATTACAGATTTTTATATCAAAATCTTGATTTTTGATATTGATTAAATCTATAAATATTTCGGTGTCTAGCTGTTGAGCATTAGATACTAGAGACATAGTTAAAAAAATGTTTTAAAGTTTATTATCGAATGCTGAATGTGTCCTTCCCCTTGGCATATTAGTTGAAAGACGAGATCCATAAATTCTTGCTGTGGTTGCGCTAAATGGAACACAGAACACTCGACCATCAGGCAACAATACACCACCAGCAAAACCACCGATACTACCACCAGGATAAGTACCACTAGGAGTAGTCAACGTGTCATTACTAGGATTATATATTCTGGCTGTTGCTGAAAAATAAGGAATACAGAACACCGTACCATTTGGCAGCAGAACACCACCAATAAAAGATTGATTTCCTGGGTAAGTACCGTTAGGAGTAGTTACTGTATTTGTTGTGGGATCATATATCCGTGCTGTAGTAGATCTAGAAGGTACACAAAACACTCGTCCATCAGGTAATAACACACCACCTACAAAAGCTGATCCATTGACATCTTCTGGATAAGTACCGTTAGGAGTAGTTACTGTATTTGTTGTGGGATCATATATCCGTGCTGTAGTAGAACCTGCGGGAACAAAGAAAACTCTACCATCATATAAAATTACACCACCAGCAAAACCAGCACTTAAAGAAGTACCACTAGGTGTAGAAAGTGTATTTGTTATACTATTGTATATTCTTGCTGTAGTGGAGCTAAAAGGAATACAGAACACTCGACCGTCTGCTAACAGTACACCACCAATAAAAGCACGATTGCCAGGATAAGTGCCACTTGGTGTGCTTAATGTATTTGTTGCAGGATTGTATATTCTAGCAGTAGTTGAGTTTGCCGGAACACAGAACACTCGACCGTCTGCTAACAGTACACCACCCATAAAAGCACCATTACCAGGATAAGTGCCATTAGGTGTAGTAAGTGTATTAGTCACAGGATTGTATATTCTAGCAGTAGTTGAGTTGTGTGGAACACAGAACACTCGACCATCAGGCAACAATACACCACCATAGAAAGCACCATTACCAGGATAAGTGCCATTAGGTGTATTTAATATATGTGTTAAAACACCATAATTGTTCTGTCGGACAGCTATAAAATCAGCAATTGGTTCTAATGGGAAAAATTGAAGTATTAAATTTGTAAGAGCAGATACTACTGCTTTCTGTTCTGTAAAAGTTGCGTTTATTTGCCATAAATAAGTGCCTTGTTGAATTACGCTCCACTTATCACAAATATATTCTTTATAAGAAAGTGTTTCTAAAGGTCGCCACCTAAATTTAGTAATACCGCCATAATCAATAAATAAAGAAATTATTTCATCCTTATCTTCTGTGCTTAAATTAGGAATTACTATTTCTGCGGTGGTTCTCATAGAATTAGGGACTATGGACATTAAGCCATAACCATCCCCTAATTTAGTAGTTTGAGTTTGTATTTTTCTTTCTTGACTAAATTCCCATTTAATAGGAGGTAAAACTAAAATTGGTGCAAGTGACATAAATTAAAGTAATTCCTCTATTTCATTGACTAAAATTATGCTAAACCTTGCCAATTCCGCCTCACTCATTAATACTTGAGATTGATAATCCGGATCTAATTGTGTCTTTTGCAGTAAATTAATTAACTTATCATAACTACTTTCTGACAAGACTAGACCAGTGACAGCAACTTTTGGAATATATGGATCCGCGACAGTTCCACTACCAGTAGCATCATTATAATGGGTCACTCCCATTTCATCTATATACGGCTGTGGCATTTAAAACGCTCCTAGAAATAAATAAAAAACTATCATTTTGACATCTTATTAAATTCTAACTAAATTACTAAAATGTAAGGCTGTAACATTGTTATTCCAAAGCGTTTTTTCTTCTTCATTTAAAACATAGCCATCATTAATTAACTCATCAAGACATTCTTTTAATGCTTGTTCCGTCCTAATATTTGATAGGACAGTAATCAAATTAATGTAGTCAACAGATAAAATATTGTCTGTTTTTGCTGCCTGTTTCAAACGTAAATAGATTGGTTTTAAATCACCTGCTAAAACACTGTGATATAGCCCATCCCAATTAGGTGGCATGATCACAACATCAGCAGGTTCGGGAGTGTTGCCTTCAGCCAGCCAAGCTTTGTAAAGTTGCCAGTCGCCATTATTCCCTTTGGGGATAATTGCATTATCAGATCTTAATATTGAGTCTGGTTCAAAGGCTATTAGTTTGTAAGTAAATTCCATAGTGTGTCTCCTCTAAGCTATGTGTGCAGCGACAGTAAAATCTGGATTCCCACCGTAGTATCCCGTTCCGGCATTATTTACGTATGTTACCCTTGTTACATCTTCATTTAAACCAGCACCTACAGTTACACCTGCCCCATTTATAGAGTTTTGAGCAATTGATGTCCGAATCCTGGTAGTCCCAAACATATTAGGATGAGGCACTTCTGATCTAAAAGTATTAACGGTTGTGTAATACATAATGAAATAATCACTCAATGCTCTAAAATATCGCTGGCATTTAACTAACTCTACTGCAATGTCTTCACAGGCAAAAGCTGTAGCAGCAAAACCTTCTTCTAGTTTTGGTCTAGCAATTACCCATGTGCCAGATGTTTGTGCTCCTACTTTTATACGCACTTCTAAACCATTTGATACTCCAGTAGGCAAGGGTAGCGTTGCACTGTACCTTGTAAGTGTGGATGTTATTGTCCACGTACCTGAAGCAATAAGTGTTTGAGTAGGAGATGAGATAGTTCCATGTGTATTCGCCGTAGTCGTCGGTCTAAATAGTTCCCACGTCACACTTCCCAGCAAATTATTACTAAGCTCTACACTCAGTGTCACCTGTTTTGATTGTAGCCTATTTGCATCTGTACTCTCAATTCTTTGTAATACATAAATTGCTGTAGTTCCTGCTACACCTGTTAATGTTAGCGATTGGTTTACAGAACTAAAAGCGTAACCAGGTGAACCACCTGACGCAGCAATACACCACTCTGTTTCACCTGGATAACCTAATGATGCTGTAGGTACAGCAAGAGAATTATTTACTGCACCAGATGCTGCTTCTATCCTCTGAATTACGGAAAAAGCAGGGTTTTTAAAATAATTTTGCCCTATAGCGTTAGTATTGGGGTTGCTTATTACAATACTCATTATGAAGTCTCCGTTATACGTGCATTTCCATTTACGGTTCCTACCCAAATACCATTAACTCGTCCAGAATAGTCTCCACCATCAAAGCTTATAAATGATGGTGTATTCCCTACTTTACCAGCTAGAAAAATAGAGTAATTTGTTACACTGGCTGCACTTGTGTTAAAGACTATATACAAATCTGCCGTCGAGTCATTGATAATAATTGCAGCTCTTCTATTATTGTTTTCAATTAATAGGGTAACTGATGTTGTGCTACAAGCTATAGCTGTAACAGTAGATGTAGAAGCAAAAGTAGGCGTTGAAGAAAACTCAGGAATATAGGGATTATTTAAAGTCCCATCACCTGTTGCTTCTCTGTAGGACGTAGCACCTGTGACATCTATATATGGTTGTGGCATCTAAAACTCTCCTGTAAAAATTGTGCAATATGGGTTACTAAAATCACCCGTATCTTGTCCTATATTTAAAGTACCACCTTCGACAAAAGCACTTACCTTATTATTTGTTGTGATTGCAGCAACTCTTACATAAAAGAATCCATTGCCTACATTCTCCCATCTAACAGATAAATCTGTAGTAATCTGTGCAGATCCCCATTCAGCATTTAACCCTCGTTTTAATTCTACTTTATATCTATCAGTATAGGGTTCAGCTACTGTAACACCATTAACAATTTTTGTCGGACGCTTCCAAGCAGCTATTAAGGTATAACTAACAATAGTACCGTAGTTAATCCTTCTTAAACTACATACCACGTTACTAGGTGGAGAAGCAATAACAGGTAATCTTGCCACAGGAACAATTACTGGTACTTTTATACCTGATTCAATCTGATTGTAATAGTCAGCACTATAAGTTTTTGCCGTAATATCAAATAAATTTAAATTATCCTCAACTGGGTTGACTTCTGTAATTCTGTAAAGTTGCGTTCTGCTGATAGTATCTATTATCTGCCAAGGTGATTCTGTTGCGGGTAAAGTTGTTAAAGGAGTAGTAAAAGTAATTTCTGTAAATGTTCCTGCACCATTGCTGATAGTTCTTTCTACAACTGTTTCATCTGGTAATGTCAAGAAAATTTTCTTAGTTGTGCTAGATGATAATGTCAATGAAGAATCAATTGTTATGCTATTAGTTGTTGCGGCTGCTACTAAACCACCATTTCTAATCCTATTCTTTGCACTATCTGCAACCTGAATTACATCACCAGGTGAGAAAAACATTGCCCTTGATCTGACCCTACAGGTCAAGGTGATGTTATTAGGTTGTGAGCCTAAAATAGTCCTTCGACCCGATCTAATTGCAGCACCTCTGCGAGTTTCACCTAATAGGGCATATTCTTCTATTTGCACCCCATATCTTTGAATAGCTGGGATATCCTCTATTATTTCTGGTATCAATTCCCAATCTTCCACTGTTGATTGATAGGATACTTTAGCAATTGTAGTAACTGTATTTAATTCAGGTGTTTGATAGACAAATTTTCCTTCCTCTACATCAGCATTTGTAAGAATCTTAGGAAGTGCCGTTGTTGGTCTATCTTGCCAAAAACTAATTTGTGATCCATTCCAATACGGTTTTGCATACATAGTCGAACAGATAGCGCGGATCATTTCCAAAACTACCTCTTGACCACCTGAACCTAGAATAGTATTAAATGAAAATCTACGCTCAGTCCCACCACTGCCATCAGATACCATCTGATTGTTATAGATACTACATTGATACAGTGCATATTTATCTATGTACTGACTAGGAATACCTAAATTAAATCTTGGTTCAGTTAATAGCTTCCAAACTATCCAAGCGGGATCTGAAGTTGATCCGCTAGGTGTGTAAAAAGTACCATTCCATCCGCCTGTAAAGTAAAGTCCGTTATCTAATGTGTTAATGTTTGCATTGCTAGGAATCTCACAGATCATGCCACGCAACTTTGCCCATATTTCTGGAGTAGATGGGAATGTCTTAGCAGGAAACTGAAGACTTAACATAGCTGTATTTAAGTAAGCTATGGTATTGGTTGTTATTTCGGTGTAGCTAATCCATCTTAAATTAGCAGTTATATAAGTTGTGTTTGGTGGAATTGGGTTTGGTGGTTCTGCTGGTCCTGTTTTTAATACCCTTACCTCGAAGTAACTCTCATTTCTATTTACTGCAAAACGATAGTCAAATGTTACTTGTTCTGGATATCGTCCTATTAAATTACCCGATGAATATCTTGTTACAAATGCGCCATTAATACCTTCTTTTATTAATATATTAAAACCTATGGTTGCCTGCCTAATGTCACCATTTGCTTCATTAGTTTGGAGCTGAATCCCTACTTTAACTTCAATATGCGTAATATCAGCATTAGATATGGATCGAGTTATAGGTGTACCATATTTAACGTCAACGTTTACAGGATTATCTGACGCGACACCGCTAGGTAAACTAGCTGCTTGCGATGTAGAATTAACCCCTACTGTTAATCCTATGGAGACATTAGGAAAATTCACCACAGTACCATTAGCGTTCATGTAGGGTGTTTTGTCAAAGTAGACATCTTTTATACCATTGACTAAACCACCAATCGGACCCTCACAAATACCAAGAAGAAGTTTAACATTATCATTTGTTACTCCAGATATTGCATCAATAATTTGCTGTCGCATCTGAGCAGCTTGATTGCTACTTCTACCGCCGCCAAATATACCACCAGAGCCAGATAAATTCCCTGTCATTTTCTAATTCCTTTGACTAAGCTGTGAAGTTTGAGTCAATTTCCACAGATAGAACTTGGAAATTCTTTACTAAAACCTCTCCAAATACTAAAGGTATTGGCGTACCTTCTTTAGTGCTGTATCCTGGACTTTGAAAAAATGATGATCTACGATCATCCATGACTGCTTCATTATTAATGCTAGGATTTCCAAAAAGAATAGACTGCAATAGTCCTGTTGCTCCTGATATAATTAACCCCCATCCCAAATTTACAGCCATTGCCCCCACACCGCTAATAGTCGTCAATGCAATACCAATACCTATCATGGCAATGCTAGTGATAAATTTACCTACACCGCCGGATCCTTGAACATAAGGTGTAATTTCTACTGTTAAACCTGTGATTGGTAGTAATAATTCAGGCGAATTTTCATCGACTTCTCTTTGCCAGTTAGAAGCTTTTATAATAATTGAGTATACCCAATCAGTACCTAATACATAATGTTTGAAATTTTCAAAGTAGCAACATAAAAAGCTAATTGTTTCTCTCACTGTATGAACGTCCGCTTGTAATTCTGGTAAAAATTCCTTTCCTAAAGCACCATTTAATTTAATTGTTGTTAGCATAATTCTTTTAATCTCCCGTGTAAAATAGTCCGCTTACGCCAATAATCAGCATATTGTTCGATTCTAGACACCGTAGCATCTGATGGAGAATGAAAAATAATATTTTCTTCTGGTTTAACCATAACTATTGTATGATTTGGCTTTCTACCTCCTTTCAATGCCACCCCAAACACATCATGTAATTGTGGTTGTGTCCCTAATGGCAACAAATTAAATTTATCCATATTCCAAGGACAATCATAATCTTCAGGCGGAAAATTATCTAAATTAGTCCTGGTAAACTCCCCAATATCCACACCCACAACTCCCAGCAAATAACGCCGGACAATGGCAAAACAATCAGATCGTCCCCAATGAAACCTAGTGTTTAAATAAAATTCTAATTCTTGAGGTGTATAGTCTTTTTTTTCTAGTGGAAACGGATCTGGGTTATTAGCTTCGTAGTAGTCCCACACATCAAAGCCAGAATGATATAAAATTATAGGTTTTTGCGTTTGATGGCATAATTCTATATCTGTATAGGTAAAATACCCTGATTGCTCATCCTTATGGTGTGTATGCCAAATGGCAGTGATATCTGAATAGTTAAACTTAGCTAGGTCAGTCGCAGCTATTGTAAAATGATTTGCCGGGTCGGCATGAATGTTATTTAAAACAACGACATTATCATCAATGACAATGCCACAGATTTCCTTATCTGTCCCTAAAGCCGCCGTTTTAATTTGTAATTTAATTGAGTCTGTTATTAACATAAAGTCGTTTTTTAGCTATCACTAAATATAGCACACATAGATAAATGCTACAATAAAACAAAAGTTTAAGCAATAAAATATGTTAAACACTAATATTCTTTCCCCTAAAGTCCAGGCATTAGTATCAACCTGGATCGGGATGGTACAACAATCAGATAAAAACATAGCTAATACTTATGTAGAGATGTTAAAAGACTCCCCAGTAGCCAGTGCAGCTAATGATCTGCGCATATTGCTGGGAGTTTCTATGCTAGATAAATATCAACATCCTGACCATGATATTCAAACTTTTGTCAGAAACTCAATCAACGCAATGGAAGGTAGTTGGTTAAACGTCGTTTCACAAATGCTGACATTTATTCCCTTTGGTAAATCGTTCTCTGAAGTAAGTTACAAGATTAAAAAAAGAAAAGCCCATTTAGACATTATCAGAACAGTAGATCCTAGATATTATTGGTTTGAAGGATTTAACGGACAAATAAGCCGGGTACATTATCTCAGGTTTAGCGATATCTATATTCCTTATGAAAACGGGATTCATTTAATCAACCAACCATACATTGCTTTAGGTGGCGATCCTCATGGCGTGGCTATTTGCCGTCGTGCCTATCCTTACTGGGAACTAACAAAAGTAATCAACGCTTGTATGGCTGTGGCATCAGAAAGACAGGCTACCAAATTGTTAGTAGGAAAAACTGACACTGGTAATAATTCAGTAAGCATGATTAACCCTGAAACTGGACAGCCTTATATAGATCCAAATACAGGTGAACCAAGATTATTTAATCAAGGTTATGTCATGTCTAGGAACTTAGAAGACATTAAAAATAATTCCTTTGCAGTGATTGATTTAGCCGATGAGATTGAGGCAATCGCACATGAATCTGACGGACGTTTCTTCATTAACATTCTAGGCTACCTAGAGTCAATGATCATGTTAGCCTGGTTAGTCCCTCGCACAGTTACAGGAACAGGCACGGTCAGCAGTGGCGATAGTAACCTAAACGAAGGACATCAAACTATTCTTAGATTAGTGACTAGATCCCAAATGCAGATAGTAGGGGAAGCATTAATTGAACAAGCGATCCGCCCAATGTTAGAGTTCAATTTTGGCGAGTTAGACGACTATGGTAGTTTTCCTTTGGTCACAGAAGATAATACAGATACAATCGCATTATTAAACATTATTAATAATTGTGTAACTACTGGAACTTTCAGCAAATATGATTTAGATGTACTCAATAAAATGAGGGCATTAGCAGGTATCACAGCCTTAGAAGAAGCACCTATAGAGGAGGCGGAAACCAGCCAAAAAAAGTATCAACTTGACTTATTAACTAAGTCAAAAAACCAAGAATCAACAAATTTTACTTGGAATAAAAAAAGCCAACGCTATCACTATGCCAACGGATCTAAAAAAGGCAGATTTGTTAAGGAAAGCCAAATAGCCCAACTAACAGAACAAGCTATTAAAGACCATCTAGAATTAGGTGACGTTGTTAATAACGCCTTATTTTCTGGAAAAATTAACGTTGCTAGATGGGAACGGCAAACAGCAGAACTACTAAGAAGTTTAGCTATATACCAATATGCTTTAGGTATAGGTGGCACAAAACAAATGGACTGGCAGGACTACGCATTAATTAATGGTCAATTAAATCTGGAGTATCAATATCTGCGTAGATTTTCACGAGATATTTTAAGAGGCAATCTATCTGAAGCACAGATAGAAGCAAGAATAAAAATGTACTATAACAAAACTAATCACTTTAAAGAACGTGGCAGACTAGAAGGACACAAGCGCAATGGTTATTTATGGGAGCGTAGAGTAATAGCAGCAAACCATAGCTGTGATGATTGTATTCGTTATACTGGGATGGGATGGGCGCAAATAGGTACATTGCCTAACCCTGGAGAAAACTGTCAATGTAAATCTAATTGTAAATGCGTAAAATACTACTCAAACTCTCTAATGATGCCAAAACTATGAAAAACACCACCGTATTACCGGGAATATTTGCCACGCTTAGTACCATACTAGCCCTAGCAGTATTGTATGCTCCTAACTTATCCGATGCAAAAAGCAGTGGCGCGTTCAATATTTCCCTAGCTTTAGCTTCAGGCAGTGCCGGATTAGCAGTATCAGATAAAGAAAAGCATGACCACAACTAAATTCACTCCTAAACCTGAAACATTACCACCCATAGGCGATCTGATGACAGAATTAACTTTAAATACAGATGTAGTAGAAAACATCCTTAAAGAGTTCATAGATAATCCGCCTATACCAGAATTAGCTAATTTAATATTAGCTGAACCCGATGATGATTAATATTTGTAGTAGAATATGAAAAACCATATTTTTAATCTCAAAAAAGCAGTCAGCTATGATTAGTTGACTGCGATTTTTTTATAATAGCTTTAACTGCTTATCTACCGTAGGGATTACCACGATGGATTGAGCCACCTACTCTCATCTCTCGACGAATACCATCCGACACCATCGCTTGTACAGCCTGTGACAGTCTGTAGGTATCAACTTCAGAATCACTACCAACCTCAACACTTACAGGTACATTGATAGTCGTAGTATTACCAATCTTAGAAGCCATACTACCGTTACCACCTGCACCTACAACGCCGCCATTAGCAAACCCAGCCACGCCACTTTGCAACTTATTCCAAATAGCGGTTTCTTTGTGGTTAAGAACCCGTTCACCTTCAGAAGCAACTATTAAATGAGGCTTACGTCCAGTAATAGATCGCTCTTTATTCAAAGCACCAACTATTCCGCCATTGGCAAACATTGGTAAAGTAGCTGAACCAAAATCTGTAATAATGCCATCAAATAATCCAGGCGTAGGGTTGAATCCCATTGAATTGGCATTAAACACAGAACCAGATAAAACATCAAAGACACCGCCAAGAAGACCACTAAATATATCACCACCAGCATCTACCGCTGTACTAGCTAAGGATTGATTACTTAATGTTAAAGCAGCTTGCATTAACATTTGCCCAGCTTGGTTTAATGTCATACCTGCTAGGTTAAGTCCATTAGCACCAACACTTAAATCAGCTAAACCAGTAACAGCATTTATACCATCGGTAGGTTGTTTTTCATTTCCAAACAGTCCCTCAGTCCAACCAAATAGGGCATCTGTCATACGTTTAGATGCTATATCAGCTAGAGGATCAAGGAAACCCTTCATAATAGAGTTAAATAGATCACTTACGGATTCACCAAATCCTTTTGTACTTAATAGGAACTCCTTAAACCCACCTCTAAAGCTACTTGTGACACCTTTAACCACAGTTCCTAACTCAGAGAATTGTAGTTTAATAGCGTCTAGTTTTGCTTCATTAGTCAGCTTGAGGTTTTCCCGTAAAGTATTAATCTGTTCGT
>JACCEB010235394.1_pt1 | contig 17782 bp, 19 predicted proteins | sample 7454761 | NCBI WGS metagenome assembly JACCEB01 (sample SAMN15323454, study PRJNA562643) | freshwater metagenome | isolation source: river surface water | place: USA:Blue River Watershed | collected 2017-08-18 | reverse complement strand
GCATTGGATATAAACAGCTGAATACTAGCATTCTTACGAATGGGATTAGACTATACCTTAAGCAAAAATAATGCTATGCAAAGCATCACATTATAATTGCCCACTTCCATCTAGTCGTTGAACCTTCCACCCAACATTCATGAAATGAATATTAGGAGGCTTGGCTGCGGATTGTCCTACTTATACTGCATTTGCAATATAAAAACCTTGTATCTTTTTACCTTTGGGAACGGCAATTAACCGTGTTCCCCTTAATACTTACGCATTAAGGGTGGTAATACAAAATCATTAGGATTTTCCCGCAATTTGAAAGTGTTGCCCGCAATGCCGCGGACTTGCCATATTCTTTATACAATATGACATGGGCTAAACTTCAACCCGGTGTAACTCATAATCGCAACAATCGCATTCTCACCAGCAGGTAGATTAAGCATATTATTATATTTCATACCTTCTGTAGAAACAATTGGTTCTTGTGGATGATATAGAACTTGACTAATATCCATACGGTCCTTATAATTAGTTAAATATAATCCAATACCTTGTTTAGATTGTGAAAAATTAACGATATTCTTTGTTCCGTAATTATGATTAATAAAAGGAATACCGCATGAAACTTCACCCATCATAGTCCAACGATTGAACTCCATATGAGTAAAATTAACATAACGATTTTCACCATAACGATTAATTGATTCTTCATGAACTTTAGCTTTTGAATTCTTAATATTATCATATAAACTGTCAAAATTTTCAGCTAACATAATATATTTGGAACTTTCAATATCTTCATAACTAATAATATTTGGATACTTGCTTAATAATTTATTCCAACCTTTTGTTGGTTCATCTTTTACTAATTGTTCAATTTCTTTTAATATATCTTTTGTTAATAAAATATCATTCTGTTTAACATTCAATAACGGACGAATCATACGACCAGCATCATAATATATTTTTAATTCTTTCTCTTCATAATCCATACAAATTGATGTAGAACGGTCAATAACACCTTCTTTCTTTTTCTTCATCATAATAGTATATAAGTCAAAAATATTCTTAGTGCAACCAACCCAATCACCATTAAACATAATCTTACTCCAATCACTCATTTCAACTGGATTAATCTCATAACAATGTTTATAATTACCAAATTCTTCTAATATAACATCAATAATTTCGCGTTGAGAAACATTTTGATTAGTAATACCACTCATCATTGCAAGACTTTTAACAATACCAATCTTTTTACCTTCTGGTGTTTGTGTTGGACAAATAAAACCATATGTAATATTATTAATCTGGCGAATACTTACTACATTTGAGGTTGATGCATCCATACTTGGTGATAAAATACGACGAAGATTTGATAATGCTAAAATCCATGATAAACGTTGGAGAGATTGAGCAACACCTTTCTTTGTGCGATTCATACCCCAGATACCAGTAGCCATAGCTGTTTTAATACCTTGTTCAATAGTAGTAGGACGAATCATATTAACAACATTAATTGGATTTTCATCAGATTGATTCTTACGTTTAAAGTTTTTACCAATTTCATTTAATCCTTTCTTCCAATTTTGACGATATAATTGACCAATTAAAACACCAGGCAATTCAACACGTTTATTGTCGAAACCATCACGGTCATCAATTTGACGACGACCTAACATAACCTGAAGTAATTTATTAGCCATTAACCCAAGAAAACGAATCTTTTTGGTGCTGTCTTCGCCTAAATGAGGTAATAAATCTTTACGTAAAATCTTATCTAACCACATCTTCTTTTGAATATTTGCAATAAAAGGATCAGTTGCAGAAATACGCTTATTCTTTTTAAGTTTTGAAATCATATAGTTAATAGCTTCTTCCTTAGTTTTAATTTGAATTTCATTTTCATCCATACTCATACTAATAGAAGGACGTAATAAATTTAACATTTCAATATCATCTAGATTATAAGTAATATTAGCAATAATATCCATATCAGATTCTACACCCATAGCACGCATAAGAATAAAAACAGGAATATCAGAGAATTGGGAATTAGATAAAATCATATTACCCATTTTATTGAACTTAATATTAATAATTTGTAAGTTATCAGACCAATCATCAATACGAGAATTAATATGAGCAATATAGGCTTTGCCTTGAAAAGCAGTTGAATCTAATTTACCAAATACTAAAATCTTATTATCAACCATTTTTTCCATACTCATAACAACTTTCTCTTGACCAGTAACAATGAAATAACCACCAGGTTCATATTTGCATTCACCTAATAGATTTTGTTTAATACTAGTTGTGCAATATTTTGATTTAACCATAATAGGAACACTTCCAACAGAAATATTCTTTTCAACATCACCAATATAATTAATAACTTTATCACCAGTAGTCATATCTTCTTTTTCAACAAATTGTTGAACATCAGCAATAATAGTAGCAAAATATTTTAAATGTTTCTTACGAGCTTCACTTGGAGTTAATAAATCTGTTCCAGATGGACTAATTGGAGGCTTAATCCTAACATTACTACATTTGAAACCATGTAAATAAATAGTATTAGCTTCTACTTTCTCATAAAAATAATTATTTTCTTTAATTAAACTATATGGAATAATTTCCTCAATTAACTGATGAAACGAACTAAATAAGTGATCATATAATATATTTGGCTGTTTAAAATACAACCGCTCTAAAGGTTTTAAATCTTGTTGAGTGAAATCCATTATATATATTAATAGTTTAGGTTTATATATTTTAAGATTAATTAATCAATTTTTATTAGTAATATAGAATTTACTTTGTAAATTCTATATAAATCTAATAACAAAACCGAAGGTTATGATTTGCGTTGACGTCTATCTAAACTAATATTTTATGACCTTCGGTCTAAAATATTAGTTTAGGACGTCCAACGTTAATCAATTTTTATTAATATGGAATACAATTGCGTCCTATCAATTTTTCTATAAATGAAATTGTGTTTTATTGCATTTGATTATCATATTATTAACACAAATATAATAATCTGAAAAATAATTATCTGCATTATTATGTTTTTGCATATGATTTATTATATTAATACCATCATCAAAATCTTTCTCATAAATAGTATCTTCGTCTCCTATAAATATTTTCTTAGAACCTAGTTTAATATAATCAAATAATTTAATTTCAGGAAAGTATCCCTTAATATACAAAACATTTGATTCAATTAAATCTTTTCTTAATTCATTACTAGCCAAAGGCAATGTTGATATATTTATGACCTTTGGTCGGACACATAATATTTAACAATAATATTACCTTTTATAAATTCAAACAAATGTGGATTTATAAATGGTAAATCTATTTTATTAAATTGTTTTAATTTTGTTAATTCTGTTATTTTTTTTAATTCAAAACCAATACTTTTAAATTCTTGTTTAATATTATCAATAAATTTTGGTTTATAAAATTCTTTCACAAAACCATATTCATCCCAACTAGTTCTAGGTAATGTATCAATTAATATGAAATAATTTGAATTAAACTCTCCTGTAAATATATTTATTATATTAGTATCATCACCTGCACCAATATATAATACTTTCAATTGTTTATTTTGATTCATTTAATTCTAAGTAATTAAATAAATAACCAAAGGTAATAATAATCAATTTTTATTTTGGATATTTAATTTTCTTTGAAAATTAAATATAAGAAATAACCTTTGATAATCAATTTTTAATTTTTCCCATAAATAAATTGATTATTAGTATTATTATAATAATATTTAATAAATTGATTATTGTAAATAATATATTTGTCCATTAATAATATATTAATCATAGATTTTTAAATATATATTATAACCTAAGGTTTATTAATAATGAATTATTATTACATTTGGTTAATAGTATCAACAATAATTGCTTTATTACCGTTAATATTTATAAAAAAATATATACAGAACAATAAAATAATATATTTAGTTATATCAATGATATTATATTTTTTACTAATGATGTCTTATGTAAAATTATTTAATCTTTCTGAATTATCATCAGCCTATACTATATTACAAATATTACAAATATTAATAGTATTATTAATTGGAGTATTTATCTTTAATGAATCAATAACTATATATAAAGTTATTGGTATAATATTTGGTATAATTTCTGTTTATTTATTACTTAATTTTTAATTTATTTAAATAAAAACTATCATTAATAATAAATGGAAAATAACACTTTAATTAATTTCTCTGATGAATGGAATGTCTGGTATCATCATACTAAAGACAATTGGACAATTGATGGATATAGAAAAATATATAACATAAGTAATGGAATAGATTTTTGGAAATTATATAATAATTGGGAGAGTATTGGTGGAGTAACATCTAAGAGATTTTATTTAATGAAAAATGAAGTTCAACCTATTTGGGAGGACCCTATAAATGTGAAAGGAGGTTGTTGGTCTTTTAAAGTTATTGATAGTGTAGCTGGTGAATTATGGGAAGATTTATCAGTATTAATTGTAACTAATGAATTACTCATTAATACTGAAGCACTTGGTTTATCATTAACAGTAAAAAAGAATAATACATGTGTTGTCAAAATTTGGAATAATGACAGCACACAAAATAGTATTAAAAATATTAATAAAAATGTTTTAAAAAAATGGGGAACTGATATTATTTATATCGCTCATATGGCAGAAAATATGCCAACAAATGGGTATAAATAACTGTTATATTCGTAATATTCGATTTTAGTGAATTAAATATAAACCAAAGGTTATAAATTGCTTATGGCAATCAAATATGCCAATTGTGTTCAGACAAAAGGTCATGAATAATTGGTTAATATTAGTCCATTTTCTTGCATGGAGATAAAGCAAATTTAATTTTGCCTAAAGTTTCAAATTCATATTCAATAATAATTGGATATGTGTTCTTTAAAAATAAACTTACATGGCTACATAAATTGGAACATCTAGTAAAAATAATTAAATATTTTAACTCGAAGGTTCCCTGCACTATTTCGTTTGTATTACTTGTTGTCTTTTTAATTGACAAACCAGAAGGCACATTAGTTGCATTGATTTCGAATTCCATAACACCTAATTCGCCAGAACCAACCATAAATAATGTTTTATCTAAACATTTAAGTTCCATACGGTCAGTTGCAGAAATCATATTTTTGCAGTAGTTTTGAAAATCTTGAGTTGGCATAATAACTTGATATGGAAATTTGACAGGTTCAATTTCATAATCAGTATCTTCTAAATCCATTAAATTGATTTTAAAAGTTTTCTTTTCGTTAGAACTTTCTAAAATCATTATAAGTTTATTAATATCATCATCATCAATTTTCCAAGTCATTGTATCGCAATTTGTCATACATTTAATACATTTAAGAAAATTGCTCAAATTAATACCTATAGTTAATTTGTCATTTTTATAATTATAAAAATAATGGTCAAATTTATCAGCATCAAGTTTGCAATGAATTAAAATACTACTTGTTTTATTAACTTCTTTAATTATAACACCGCCTGTTTTTTGTTCATTATCGTTTCCCTTAATAACTTTAGGATAAAAATGAATATTAATATCTGTTAATAAAGGATTTAATGAATCAATTAAAGTTCTTATATGAATAGATTGAGTTGTTTTAAGTTCTAAAATGCAGACCATATATTTAATTATATTAATTTACCTTTAACCTAAATTCTTATGAATATATATATCAATATTTCTATTCTTACAAATTTAATTAAATCTATGATTTTAATCTATAAAAAAAATATATAATATATTATATATAATGGTAAATAAATACAAACTTGTTAATCCATACATTAAAGGTGAATTTGAATCCAAATTAGAAGCTAAGAACTCAATTGAAGCAGCTAAAACCTTCTATAAATCATTATCAGAACACTTCAACAACAGTGTTCCCAAATTCTATTTCACTATACAAAAAGGTGGTAGTGGCAAAGGTAAATTCTATCACTTTGTTGTTAATGAAAAACGCAAGAACGAAGAAGTTGATTATAGCATTAAACCATTCGAAATTAAAGATGAAAATAGAGCCATGAAAAATTACCTTTCAAACTTTGAAAACTTTAAAGGTCGTTACAATGGCGGCGCTAAACGCCGCGGCTCAAAGAGCAGCTCAAAACGTTCATCTAGACGTAGTTCAAAACGTAGTATGTATGACGACAACTCATCTGACTCATCAGAATACTACCGTGAAGCTACTACATATGTACCAGTAGTATCACAACCATTCACATACATGTATTATGATCCAATTGTTTATCAAGTAGATACAGTCTTCTTCCCAACATTCTATTCATACAACACACCATTCTTATTATTCAATGCCAATGTAGGTGATTATACTTATGTTAGTTGATGATTATACTGTTGTTAATCCATAAATGGGTAGATTGCAGTTTAAATTTGTATCAAATTTAAACTGCACTAATTCGCGAAGCGAATATAAAGAGTTTGCGAATATTATAATAATCCCAATCGAAGATTAGGATATTTGTTTGCATACTGCAAATAAACCGAAGGTTATGAATAGCACATAACACAAATCTATTATTTTTTAATTTAATTAAAAAAATTAAATTAAAATAATATTATTATAATCGAAGATTAATCTATGATTCTTATTCTACTTTTTGGAATACATAATATCTAAATAGAAATGAATAATTGCGGCTTTCTTTATCAGCCCCCTTCAAGTCACCATAAAACTCAGCAATCTTTTCATAAAATTGCTTATTTTTAGGATTTTCTTCATACTTAATAACATTCTCAAAGTATGGTTTATTATATTGATAAATATTAGCAAATAAATCAGTATCAACTAAATTACATCCAGCTTTCTTCATTGTTTCAATCATTAATTTTTTAGTAACCAGATATTCCTCAATGTATTTACCCTCTTCGCTAATCCAACTCATATGAACATCAATAGGTTGTCCAACATCATCAGATAATTTACCACTATATTTTTTAACAATTTCATATAAAATATTTCTTTTACCATCGTCATCAGTGTAATAGCTTGTAATTTTATTATTATCATCAAATAAAGGTTCAATACGTTCTGGGTCAAATAAAGTTAATAATACATAACCGTCTTTCTTAAGAAATGTTCTAATATTATGAACTAAATTACTCATACTATTTTGGTCTTTGAATAAATAATGAATAACAAATTGAGAACTAATAATATCAAATTTACGGTCTGTAAAATGTTTATCTAATGCCTTAATATTATCTTTAGACAGATTAGGAATTGCTTTTAATTGTTCTTCACTATTCAAAATAATACCACCATCTGCTTGAATAAAACTTACTTTACCAAAATCAGGAAATTTAGTTTTAAGGAAATTATAACGACTAATTGCACCATCAGTTGCACTATAGATACCTTCGAAATCAACATCGATGCCTACATATTCGCCAACACGTGCATGATATACTTTCAAAATATCACCACCACGCCCACAACCAATATCAAGCATACTTTGGCGAACAATTTTACCACCTAAAGTATTACTAGTTGGTGAGCAATAAGTATAAATAATAATAGATTTAATCCAGTTATGAAACTCACGAAGTTTCTTTAATAAATTGGTAATCTTTTGATAATAGATATCTTGTTTCTTTTGAGTATTAATAATACTACTATCAAGACGCGAACTTAATAATTTCATTTGCATATCATAATTTTTAGGATTAGAAAGATTAGCAATTTCTTCTGTGGTGACAGATTCAATCATACTCTTCCATACTTTATCAGCAACATCTTTGTTATTACCAAAACGTTTATTATATTTCATAACACTTTCAGTTTTATCCCAACGAGTTTTAAGAATCTCCCAACGGTAAGGATGTGGCATATTAGGATTGTTATTATAAACAATTTCAACAACTGTTCTATCTAGAACAATATTACCTTCAATATCACGAATTGCTCCATCAGTAATTGGTAAATAGATAATGTGATTATTATTTTCCTTCATAAATGGAACTGGTTGTTCTCGACCAGCAATAACTTCACCTACAAATAAATTGACAACACGAAATGTTTTATCAACAATTTTATCTGGTAAAGAATTATCATACATATCCATATATCCACCAGTTTCCTTATTCTTTTCAAATGTAATAAATACATCTAAGGAATTAGTATGCGGTGGTTTATATTTATATGTTGGGTAACGCTGTTCTTTACGTTCCTTACTATATTTTTGCTCAATTGCTGTAAAAATAACACCATCTAATAAATAAGGACATTCACCATTAGATTCTTTAGTGCAAATATTCCAGATTAAATCTGCAAATAAAAATACCTCAGATGGACTAGAACCATTAGGAAATAAAAACATTTTAGGGTAGATTAAAATATCATTTTGTTTTAATTTATTAATTTCTTTAGTTAATTCTGTATAAAACTGTTTAATATTTTTATCATAATATTTCTTAATATTACTCAAATCAAAATTCTTTTCATTATAATCTTCAATAATAAATGGTTTAACATTAAATGCTTTACTAATATCTTTCAAATATTTAATACGATTGCTTAATAATAAATTTTGACGAACATCTTCGCCTTTGAAAAATAAACAATCAAACATCATAAATACATATACTTGTTTGTCTATAATATGAATTAATTCTCCTTCTGCAATAGTATCATTATAGTTACCCAAATCTTTATTCTTAATACCAGTTTTCTTTACATGTAAATTATTTGAAATTAAGAATACCTCGTTATCAACAATAAACAATTGATATTTTTCACCATCTGCTTTATCAGTTGCAGTATATTTATTAGGAATAATATCAACAATATGTTGAACTTCAGCAGAGATAGGCTGCATACTATATAAAATGCCACTATTATCAAAATTACCTCCAGAATAAACAAGTCTCTTGTATTTTTCAATAATATCATTTTCATCATTTTTACTAATAATAAATTCACTATTTGATAGAACTTTTTTAATTAATTCCATTTGATGAAAAATTGTATTTAATACATCTTTATCTTTAGAAGCAGTCTCTTTCATATAATCAATTTCTACTTCAAATGTGCTAGGAGAATTACCTAAAGCATTAACATCTGTTCCTGCTTTAATAGTAGTCAAATCAATAACTAATCCTGGCTGGAGTTCTAAAGTTAAACGTTGTTTATAACGATAATTTACTTTTTCTCCATCAACTACAGATAATTTAGATAACATTTTAATAGTAGAATCATCTTTAATTGGCATTTCTTTTGATTTACGAACACGAATATCTTTATCATCAATATCAATAATATTACTTTTTTCTTTAATCTTTTGAATAAGTTTAAATCCATCTTTGTCTAAATATTGAGTAACTAAAATAGAAAAAATACTATTATTCTTGCGCTGATAAACAAGGCTTAAGAAATTATTAATATTTTCAATACCATCAATACTAATACGATAATCTAAATAGAACACATCAAGACTTACAGATTCTGATAATTTGAGAGTATCTTTATCACTAATATATTTAACATATTTAACAACATTCATAAAATCAATTAATGATAATTGATTATCTGAACGATAATTATTAAACATAATTTCAAATTCTTCATCTTTTGAAATACTTTCAAATAAAGAAGTTATGTCTTTTTTATTTGATACGGCTAACATTAAATATATATATATTCTTTTTTTAAATTTATTAATCAATTTTTATGGCATTTGGTCAATAATCTAATCAATTTTTTTATACTTTTATATAATGAAATATACTGACTATGTAAATTATTTAAAATCGAAAAATATAATCATGTATGACCATGATTATAGAATATCTTATTATAATATAAAAAAATATTATAATAATGACTTACGGACGGAAATGGTAGGCGGTGGAGATATATTAACAACCGATGAAGACAAATTGTCTGAAATATTATCTATATCATTATCAATTAGACCCGAGAACTTATATTTTTTAGCAAAGCATTAATTCTAACAATATAAATATTATTCATCATTTTGTTAATTTTATCATAATGATGAGACTGTCCAACATATTTATTATTAAAATCATCTCTATAATTTTTAATTTTATCAATATAATTTAACATATTAATTTTTTTATTTTTATTAAAGTTATAACAAAAAACATAAAATGTATATTTATCAGCCCATACTGATGGTGATTTCCATAATTTTATATAATCAAACTGTTCTAATATTAAATTTAAAATATTAAAACAAGTATATATATTTTTCATAGTTAAATTAATAATCATATCACCATTATTTTGTAAATGTTCTAATATCATATTCATACTAGTAAGAATTAATTCTAAATTTAATGCATATGAATCTTTTGTTTCTATATATGAAACACACGAAGCCATTCCTAAATTAAATTCTTTTTCTGCTAAACTATTTTTTAATTCTATTTTATACTCTTTTTCTAAAATATCTTTATAAAAAAATTTATATTTACTTAATAAATTTTGATTAATTGTAAATTTAACACCACCTTTTTCAGGAGGTAAGCTAATACCAATACCTGATGCATTTTTATCTAATAGAAGTTTAGAATACATACCAGGTGCACCGCATATATCTAAGAAAAAAATATCTCTTAATTTTGTATCAAAATTTTCAAACATTTCTTTACCTACTTTCATTAATTCATCTTCATCTTCAACAAATTTTTTATCTTTTATTCTTATAAAATTAGACTTATTAATTATTTTGGAAGTAATATACATCATAATATTCCACAAAGGATTATTTTTTGGGTTCATAATATTATATAATTGGGTAGATTTAAAATCAATGATTTAGATTGGTATTATGTGATAACTTATTTCTACCCATTGGTTTATTTAATAAATTAATATTATAGTATTTAATGAAAGATTATTATTCAATATTGAGTGTTAATAATAATGCATCTGAAAATGAGATATATGAAGGATATAAAATTAAAATAGCAAGATTTAATAATTTACCATTTCATACTAAACAAATGATTGAAGATATTAAAAATCTAAAAGAAGCTTTATATATATTATCTGATAATAATAAAAGACACAAATACGATATTAAACTAAATGAAACAAATAAATATACAACAGACGATAGTAATCCTTTTGATAATACAAAAATATGTGATAGACTTTTTAGTATAAAATTTGACAACCAAAGAGTATAATATCACATTACCCAATTAAAATTATATATAATAATATAATTATATGATTATTCATATAGAAGGTCTTGACCAAAATAATAATTTTATTATGGACACTATTAAAGTAACCTCTCCATTAATTAAAGATATAGGTATGTTTTCTTGTTATGCTTGGTATAAAGATGGTTGTTTATTAGATCCTTATGAAGATATTCTAGAAGATAATGAATCGTATGAAATTATATTTAATAAAAATAATATAAATTTATGTATTCAATATAAAAACAAAACTATCATAACTCCTTTAGTTAGTAAAAATATTACTATAGGAGAATTAAAAAATATATTATCTATAAAAGACAATATATATTTCAATAGAGAAAAATTAAAAGATAATAAAACTATTGAATATTATAATATTAATAATATGGATAAATTGGAGTGTATTTATTCTTCATCGGCAGTTGATTTGTGTTGATCGTCTTTCTTGTAGCGGTAATGAACACCCTTAATATCACCTTCAAGGGTAAAGTTCTTGAGTTCATCCGCATTCATGAGACTATCAAAAGCCTCCTTGGTATCAACTGTAAAATCACCGCAACCAATATATTTGTTGTCCTTGCGGTAAAGACGGTAATAAAGAACACTACCACCCTTGTCAGTTACAAGTTTGGTATGTTGGGTCTTTACTGTGTTATAATCAGATGATGGGGTAAGACCCTCTACCTTAAAAAATACACGATAGTGAGAAAATTTAATACGCACATCTTGACCACATGATGATTTGATACCTTTAAGTGCAGCAAGCGCTTCTTGGGCAGTCGAGTAGGTTACAAAATATGTGTTTGACTTTTCTGTGTGATGAACAGATTTATGACCTGGAAATGTTTCAAAAATGGATTTATCGAATGACGTTTGCTTGGGTTTAACCAGAAGAGTACGACCTGCCTTAGTGCGAGGACGGTTTGATTGAGATTGAGTTTGAGTTTTTGCTGACATTTTATTCTTAAAATATATAGATGCTTTGTCTTTATATAATATTATTAATAATATTATCTATGGCTGACTTTAAGTAATGATGTTTAATATTAAAATCTAATAATGTAATTTTATTATTTAATTTATTATATATAATATTTTTAACAAATAATTCAATAATTTTTTTAAAATAGTTTATATTATATAAATGATTAATAATATTATTATTTATTTTAATCCATTCAAATATTAATATATAAACATCATTGAAAGTTAATTGATAATTATAAAATTCTATTTTATTTAAATTATATTTTGATAGTGTCTCAGATATTTCATTCAATTCATTATTAAATCTTAATGTAAATGCAACACTTGAAATATCTGGAATTATTTTTTTATAAACATTATCATTATTATTTTCAGCCATAAACTTTCTATATAAATCAGGTAAATATATTACATCATAAGCAGAATATTTTGCAACTTCTTTACTAAGATTTCTAACATCAATAAAAACATCCCAAATATTTCCTATTAATTCATCATTTTTAATTAATTCGTCATATTTATTTTTATTAATAACATTTAATGATAATAACAGTTCATAGATTTTACATTTTCCATCAACATTATTAATACTATTATAATATTCACACATATATCTTGTATCAAATAAATTATTACAAAATTTATCTATATCATTTTTATTTAATATATTTGAATATAAATAAGGCAAATCTAATGATTCGCTCCCATGTAATATTTTAATAATATTATCTGTTGTTAATAATTTTCTAAAAATATTTTTATTAATATTTGGTGGATAAAATAAAAATATGTCACTTTTATTATTTCTCTCAAAATTAATTTGACATAAGGCAACTTCTCTTTTATCTTTTACTCTATTAAATTCAAAATCAATTCCAATAATATTATTAATATTATTATTTTTAATAAAATCAATAATATATTCTTCTAAATATCTATTTGACTTAGTGTCTTTACAAATAATTATCATTATGAATATCTCAGAATATAAATAATAATTAGAATAATTAACCAAGCAATTGATAATTTATCAAACACATATTCCCAATATGATTCTTTTATATTAAATATTGGATTAATTAATCTATATATAAAACCTATTTCTTCTGTTTTATGACCTAATATTTTATATTCAAGTTTAGTTAAAAGACATGAACCATATACTTTTAATTTATAAATAATTGATCCTAATAATAATATACTTATAGTTAAATAATATTTATTATAAAATGGAGCACAAACTACAAATATAATTAATAAAAAATGTATTATTTTAATAAAATAATTTAAGATATTTATAATATTAATATTTATCATTATATTAATATTATATTTAAAATAATCCTTTACCGCCTGTAACAGCAAATACATACATAATATAGAATGGTGGGCAGCATAAAGCAAAAATGAAGTGTATTGGGTCAAATCTTCTATTCATTGCCCATGCTAAGTAAATTGCAAAGCAAACAATAACTAACCAGATAAGTGATTGAATTGCGCTAACTTCACCTTCAAATTTTTCTGTGTTCTTAACTGGATTGTAAAGATTGATATAGGATTTAGCTCCTTGTGAAACTGTATTCCATAATGATGACATTATATATAATATACTATATATTTTATTTATAATAAAAAAATTTATAATATTTTTTTTAATTTAATAATAATATTATTAAATTCCTCTTTTCTATTACTTTCACTTGCCCATTTTTCAACAGTGTTTATGATTTCTTCTTTCTTAAGTTTAAAATGTTCCCTCACTAATGTTTCATAAGATTCCGGTGGGTTTTCAAGCATTTTAATCATTCCAACTTTAATAGTTTCTAATCTGATATTATCATTATAATTAAAACTATTTTTCTTACCAGTATCAGTATTCATTGAACTTTCATAACCTGGTTCATTAAAATATGGTTCATCTACTAGAATTAAAGATTGAATAGATAGAATAACTTGAAAAAATGTAGAAATTTCAGGTATCCATGATTCGCCTTTTTCACCACTCCAAGTTCCTAGTAAAGATAAACATACTTTACCATTTGAATATAAATTTGGATTAAATCGAACTCTTCCGTTATCTGTAGTTTTTAGTAAAACATTTGGAACAGTTGATGGATATTTATCTGGAAAATAAGCATGAAACTCAAATAAACCATTATGATATGGAGTATCTTTTGGTCCAGAAATAATAAACGATAAATAATTAGCATTAGTAGAACATGTTCTAATTGCAACACTAGAATCCCAATTAATAGGAATATCTTTTTTAAGAGAAGAAATTTCAGACATTATACGCATAATAGTTTTAGGGGAAATAACTTCTTTTTGTTTATTGAAAAACATATTATTATTAGTTAATTTAAATACACCAAATGAATTTTCTTTAAACATTTTTTCGTAGTTAATACCTGTTTCTAATGTAACACCATTTGTTAATTTATCTTCATCTAAATTACTATTAATAAGTTCAATAAAATATAAATATACAACAATAAATTTTTCTTCTATACATGAACTAATCTGTTCATTACTAATAATACTGTTTAATTCATCTTTCATATCTTTCATATAATTTGTTAAAGTTTTAATAAAACTATCATTATTAAGTTTTTTAATAATAGCAATAAGTTCAATATAAATATCAATTTCTGTATTTAATGTTAGTAAATTCAAACCAACAAATTTATGTTCAATATAATTATATAGCATTTGATTAAATTTAATTTCGTGTGTATTAATATCTTTTAAAATAGAAATAATACGTTCATTATTTGTTTTACCAATATCAATAAACTTTGAAATATCCCAAGATTCTTTATTATTACCAGAACCATAGCCAGTTCCAGACTTCCAAGTATTACTTAATTTATGTGAAGTATTATTTTCAGGAATTTTAATATTAATTTGATTAATTGTTGAATTACTAATCTTTGAAATACTATTTAGTTCTATCATTTTTAATTCAATTAAATCATATGAATTATTTTCCATATCAATATATTTATTAAATAATGGTTCAAGTATTTCTCCTAAATTAGTAATAATATAATCTAGAGTTATAGTATATGTCCATGATTTATAATCCCATAAATTCATATTATAAATATTACTAATTAATTCAATTTCTACTTTTGGTTTAATATACTTAATTATAGGAGGAACAAATGGATACATTCTAGATAATTTCATATTAATCTCAAAATAATTATAACCGTGTTTATTAGAAAACATTTCCATTTTATTTCCTAAGTCACCATTATTATAGACAAATCTAATATTTAAATCCATAATATCATCATTATTACAACAAATGTAATGAGAATATTTATTATTAGAATTTATTTTATTAATTTCACTAAGAACAAGTTTATAAAATTGTTTATCATTTAACAGTAGTTCTTTAATATTTGGTGAATAAGTCTTATCAAAAATAATATTTGAATTGAAAAACTTATTATATAAAAGTGATTGATTATGCTTATATTTAATATTATCTTTGTTAATATTAAATATATTATATTTATCTTCATTATAAATAATATCCGGATTTTTATAAGGATTACTACAAATTAACACAATTCTAATAATAGTTTCCATATTAAGATTATTTGTATTGGAAAAAATAATATTAATTCTATTTTCAATGGTTTTATTAATATCATTAGGTTCAATTTTACAAGAATACAAGTTTAATTTGAGATTCTTGGTAATTATGAACTTATAACTATTATATAGTATATCAGTGATTTCACTATTAATACCATATTTAGTATCAGAAATATTAAATTTATCAGAAGGTTCAAGCATTAAAATAATTGTTAATATAATAAATATTATTAATATCAATTTTTCTAATAAGATTATCTTTGATAATATTATTAGAAAGTTAATAGGGAGAGTTATGATTTACTTTATAAATCATAACGACCTATCAATTTTTCTAATACTTTTTAAATATAGCAATAAGACCAATCATATACATATCATCAAAGATTGATTGGGATACTATATATTCTAGTTCTGAAAGTTCTTGAATATAATTAATTGTTCTATCTTCATTAATATTAGGTTCATTTATAGTTTTATTAATAATAATGTTATTTATTTCTTGAATAATAAAACTTAATGTATAACTTTCCTGAATAATTTTTTTATTAATATAATCATAACTTTTTGAAAAATTAATTGATTTATTTATTAATAATTCATAAAGTTCATTAATTAATTCAGGTGGTGGTATTCCTGCTGAATTATAACAACTCTCTATATTAATTTTTTTACCCATCATACTTAAGCTTTGTAAAATATTAATAGCTTTTCTTAAATCTCCATTTGATATATTAGCAATTGCTTCTAAACTATCTGGTTTATATTTTAATTTTTCTTCATTACATATATATTTTAATCTATCAACTATAATAGGTTTATCTATTGGATAAAATCTTAGATTAACACATCTTGCTTTTATTGGAGCAATAATTTTATTCATATAATTACAAATAATACAAAAACGAGTATCATCTGAATATTTTTCAATAATTCTTCTTAATGCAAATTGTGCATCAAAAGTCATACTATCTGCTTCATCTAAGATAATTAATTTAACTCCTTTATTAAATGGTATCATTTTTTCTGCAAATCCTTTTATTTCCTCACGAACAGTATTAATACCTCTATCATCTGATGCATCAAGACGAATCATCATGAATGCTTTATTTTTACCATAAAGTTTATTAGCAATACTCATTATGGTAGATGTTTTACCTGTTCCAGACTTACCATGTAATAGTAAATGCGGTAATGAACCACCATCAATCATTTTATTAATAATATTAATGTTTTTTTCTTGTCCAACGATATTATCAATGCAAGTGGGTCTGTATTTTTCAATCCAAATCATTATTAATTTATAAATACTTTGTTTTAAATATAAATTAAATTCAAATTTTACTAATCATAATCATTACGAGTCGTAATGCATTACGAGTCGTAATGCATTTCAAATGATTCATCATAACTACAATTTCCAGTAATTATAATAGTTCCATTAGTATAAAACATTTCTTTAGTGCTTATAATTTGGTCATTCAAAAATAAATTCATACATGGATAGGGTTCTGTTTCATCTTGTTTAATAATAAGTTTTTGGTTTGTATTAATATTAATATCTTCAATATCTGGAAATGTAATTTTAATACTAATATCACCTTGTGGGTAAATAGTAATGATAGGAAGTTTAAACATTCTCATACCTTCAACATTATATTTAATAATTGTTTTATTAGACATTATTAAATATATTTATTAGTTTTTAAGTAAATAAATCAATTTTTATTTTGGATATTTAATATAAGAAATAACTTTTGAATTGGCGTGGGCTGTCATTTTTTTCCATTGCATTATTCACAAAATGAATATAAACTATAAGCAAGTCTATTATATTGAATAAGTTCATCACATCCATTTAATAAATTATTATCAATACTTAATATTTTTTGAACAATTAAAGATTTTGTATTATCATTT
>JACCEB010476907.1_pt1 | contig 17786 bp, 8 predicted proteins | sample 7454761 | NCBI WGS metagenome assembly JACCEB01 (sample SAMN15323454, study PRJNA562643) | freshwater metagenome | isolation source: river surface water | place: USA:Blue River Watershed | collected 2017-08-18 | reverse complement strand
TGATGAGTGATTTGTAAAGCTGTAATTTTTTGAAATTCTCATCAGGATAATTTTTCGCTTTTAAGAATTCATTAACCAGGTAGTCGTTGGATTTTCTAGGTAATTGATACAGCTTGGGTTGCCTGTCGGATGGAATTTTCGGCTTTCGTGTTGAAGGCGTCAGTGTCTCGACAGTGAGTGCAATGTGTCTCTCGGATGAGGTGGCAATATTTTTCATGGCCTGGAAGAGTTGATTTGGTGAACTCTTCAGTGGCTATGTTCGGTAGTCGGTTCAATAATTCGTTAACTTCATCTGGGGAAATAACCATATAGATTTCTGGGAGTTTATTCGCTCTCAATGGCGGAGATTAAAAACAAAAAGGGAGCCCGAGCTCCCTTCCCTTGGTGAAACGAGACGATGATCGGTTGCTGCTAGCGTGCGACTCGCTCCAGCAAGAATGTCGTCAACAGCGGTACCGGTCGACCCGTCGCTCCTTTTGCTCCACCGCTCTTCCATGCGGTACCTGCAATATCCAGGTGCGCCCAGGTATATTTTTTGGTGAAGCGCTCGAGGAAGCAGGCTGCGGTGATGCTCCCACCCGGCGGGCCGCCGATGTTGGCCATATCGGCGAAGTTTGATTTCAATTGTTCCTGATAGGCATCCTCGATGGGCATGCGCCATGCAGTGTCATTCGCGTATTTGCCGGCGGCGATGAGTGCATTGGCCAGTTCGTCATGCGCATCATCGTGGCGGGTGAACAGACCGGTGTTGTGATGACCGAGCGCAGTGACGCAGGCACCGGTGAGGGTTGCGATATCGATTACGCAGGCGGGCTTGAAGCGCTCCACGTAGGTGAGGGCATCGCACAGGATCAGGCGGCCTTCGGCGTCGGTGTTCAGGATCTCGATGGTTTGGCCCGACATCGAGGTGACAATGTCGCCCGGGCGGGTCGCGGTGCCTGAGGGCATGTTCTCGCAAGTGGGGATCACGCCGATCACGTTCAGCGGCAATGCCATTTCTCCGATAGCGCGCATTGTGCCAAGCACCGAAGCAGCACCGCACATGTCGTATTTCATCTCATCCATGCCGCTGCCCGGCTTGAGCGAAATGCCGCCAGTGTCGAAGGTAATGCCTTTACCGACCAGTACAACGGGCGCTTCCTTGGCCTTGCCGCCCATGTGCTTGAGAACGATAAATTTGGGTGGCTGCTGGCTACCATTGGTCACCGACAGAAAGCTACCCATCTTGAGTGCTTCGAGCTGCTTGCGGTCGAGAACTTCCACACTCTGACCAAATTCACGGGCGATTTTCTTTGCTGTATCCGCCAGATAGGTCGGGGTGCAGATGTTCGGCGGCAGATTGCCCAGCGTTTTGGAGAGATCCATGCCGTTGGCCAGCGCAACGCTTTGCGCTAGCGCGCGCTTGGTGGCCGCATCGGCCACGTCGACGGCCAGCGTTACCTTGCGCACGCCGTTCGCGGTGTCGTCTTTCTTGCTCTTGAGGCCGTCAGCGCGGAACACGCTCTCGCGCAGCGCGATCACCTCGGCGCGCAACGCCCAATGCGCATCTCGTCCCGTTACACAGTCCAGCGGCAGCGCCAACATGCCGTCGTTGGCACCCAGCGTGGCGAAAACACGAGCGACGGCCTGAACGGCCGAGGTGAAATTGCGGTCGCTGACGTTATCCTGCGCACCGAGACCCACCAGCAGGATCCGCTTTGCCGGGCCGCTGCTGAGATGAACCAGCAGGGTCGTGCCCGGCTTGCCGGTAATATCGCCGCTCTTCAATGCAGCGCCTAGCGCACCTTTGAGGTCGAGCGCTTTCGCTGCGTGAGAAAGTTTGCCGCCTTCGTAGACACCCACGGCGATGCAAGATGATTTGTGCTGGGTGATTGCGTTTTTTGTATTAAAAGCTTTTATGCTAAAGTCCATGGCCACTCCTTTAATCCCGCCAATTATAGTCCTCGGATGATTTTTCAGCGCGCCATACGTCGCGAGCTGCTGAACACTGTCGGTGCAGTGTTCACCACGCTATTCACGATTGTTATCACCGTGATGCTGATCCGTATCCTCGGCGATGCTGCCGCAGGACAGGTGGCGTCCAGCGACGTGGTGGCGCTGCTCGGTTTCTCTGCGCTGGTGTACATGCCAGTCATTATCTCGCTAACGGCTTTCATTTCCGTGCTGCTGGTGGTCGCCCGCAGCTATCAGGATTCGGAGATGGTGGTCTGGTTTGCTTCCGGCTTGTCGCTGATGCGTTGGATCAGACCCGTCTTGTCCGTGGGTCTTCCGCTGGTGCTGGTGACTGCTGCACTGTCACTGTGGCTCACCCCTTGGGCAAGTCGTCTTTCGTATGAGTACAAAGAACGATTTCGTAACCGAGAGGATATTTCGCGCATCTCCCCGGGGAAATTTCAGGAGTCCGCGTCAGGCGATCGGATTTTTTTCGTCGAGGGCCTGTCCTCGGATACTCGCAAGGTTGAGAATGTGTTCGTCAGTCAATCACGTAACGACGAGAGCAGCGTCGTCGTGGCTCGCGAGGGCTCCGTCGTTCTCGATGAGCGGGGCGACAAACTGCTAGAGCTGCGTAATGGTCGCCGCTATGACGGAATGCCAGGAACACCAGAGTTTCAGACCATGGACTTTGGTCGCTATGTGATCGTGGTTGCTGGCAGCAATCGTGAAATTTCTAATATCAAGGCGTCGCGCGTTCTGCCAACCGCGACACTGGTTCGCGAGCCAACCGAATCCAATCTTGCTGAACTGCTCTGGCGTGTCGCCGTACCGATGATGTGTCTGTTGCAGATGCTGCTGGCTATCCCGCTCGGATTCGTCAACCCGCGGCGCGGACGTACCCTTAATCTCATGATTGCCCTGGTGCTGGCTGTATCCTACAGTAACTCGGTGGGCATCATTCAAGCAGCAGTAGGTCAGGGGAGGCTGTCTTTTGGTGCGGGGTGGTGGCCCTTGCACCTGATGGTGCTCATGATCATTGCGCTGCTTTTTTTCTGGCGCAATAACACCAACAGCCGGTGGCATCCGATGGCGTTGCTCATCGCCGTACGTCGTTTGCTGTCAGCCAGAAAGGCGGTCAGTTGATGCGCGTGCTTCGCCGCTACCTGTCGGTTGAGATCTACCGCTCAGTGCTTTTTGTGCTGATATCTTTCCTCGCTTTGTTCGCGTTCTTCGACATGATGGGTGAAGTGCGGGCGGTGGGTCGCGGTCCTTACCGGATCGAGCATGCATTCATTTATGTGACGCTCCGATTGCCAGCCTATGCCTACGAACTGATGCCGATTGCTGCGCTGATCGGCACGATTTACGTCATGGCCCAGCTGGCTTCGCGTTCCGAGTTCACCGTCATGCGAGCCTCATCGCTGTCGATGCGCGGCGCTGCCAGGCTACTGTTACCAGCAACTCTGGCGCTGGCCGTGCTGACATTTGCGCTAGGCGAATTCATCGCGCCCAAGGCGACTGAATTCGGTGAAAATTTTCGACGTCGCGTGATGGGCGCAACCATTTCATCCGAGTTTCGAACCGGACTGTGGGCCAAGGATGTCATCCGGGGCGCGGACGGTAAGACAGCTGCCGGGTCCCGCTTTCTGAATGCGCGCAAGGTCGATACCGATGGCGTGCTTCGCAAGCTGAGAATTTATGAATTTGATGTTGATATGCACATGATGGCAATGATCTCTGCTGAAGAAGCGAGGTTCATTGACACTGGTCGGTGGCAGTTGACTAACGTCGAAGAGCTGCGTTTTGCGCGGGATCTTTCGCCCGCCGACGAGCGCAACCCACCGCTGGTCCTCAGCCGCAAGCTGCCGAGCAGCGTACTGAATTCCGAGATCACGCCAGAGATCATGGCCGTGCTGGTGGCTGAGCCAAGCAAGATGTCAGCGGTTGATCTGGCTCTGTTTAGCCGTCACCTCGAAGAGAACAAGCAGCGCAGCGAGCGCTATGAAATCGCGCTTTGGACCAAGCTGCTGTATCCGCTGGCGGTATTCGTGATGATGGCGCTGGCGTTGCCATTTGCTTATCTGCAGAGCCGGAGCGGCGGAATATCGCTGAAGATCTTTATCGGCATCATGATCGGCGTATCCTTCCATTTGCTGAATAATCTTTTCTCGCACATAGGTTTGCTTAATACTTGGCCGCCGCTAGCGACGGCACTGACTCCCAGTGCGGTGTTCCTTCTGGCTGCGATCGCGGCGCTCTGGTGGGTGGAGAGACATTGATGGAAAAAAAACAAGCACTGATTTTGTTTGCGCACGGCGCTCGCGATCCCCGCTGGGCAATACCGTTTGAGCGTCTGGCCGAGCGCGCTCGACAGATACGCCCGGACACGCCAGTGTCCTTGGCTTTTCTGGAGCTGATGTCGCCTCGTCTACCGGAGCGCGTTGATGAATTGGTGCAGAACGGGTTTTCGCAAGTCAGCGTGGTGCCCGTGTTTCTAGGGCAGGGAGGGCACGTGCTACGTGATCTTCCCCCGTTGATCGACGAGCTGCGCGAGAAGTATCCGCAGCTTGAGATTCGCTTGTCGAAGGCGGTTGGCGAGGATGAGTCTGTGCAAGAGAGTATTGCGGCCTACTGCCTGAGTCAGCTGGGCGATTGATGCGTGGCGTGGCGACACATTGCGCTCTCATCGCTCCCTCAAGCTTTCACTCTTGTATTGCAGCACCGGGCTCAGGAGATACTCGATCACGGATCGCTGGCCTGTCTTGACTTCGGCGGTAACTGACATGCCGGGAACGATAGGCTCTTCATGATCATCGACGTTCACGGTATTTTTCTCCAGTCGTATTTTTGCCAGATACAGCAGGCCGCGCTTTTCATCAGTGATCGCATCCCGTGAGATGTGAGCGACCGTTCCCTGAACGGTGCCGTAGCGCGTAAATGGAAAAGCATCCAGCTTGATCTCGACCGCCTGATCGGGGTGCACGAAGCCGACATCCTTGTTTTCCAGCATGGCCTCGATCTCGACAAGCTGCTGACGGGGCACGACCAGCATCAGCACCTGAGCAGGCGTCACGACGCCGCCGATGGTATGCACCGCCAACTGCTGCACCGTACCATCGATCGGCGCAGTGAGACGTGTCAACTGAAGCCTCGATTGTGCCTTCACCAGTTCCTGCTCCAGTACCGCTGCTTTTTGACGACCCTCTGACCAGTTGTCCAGCAGCTGTCGGCGGGTTTCGGTGATCAGGCCCTGGCGCTGTGCCAGACTTTCTCGCAAAGCGGCATGGATTTCCGATACGCGGCTGCGCTGAGTGGCGAGTTCGCCTTCCTGTTCGAGGCGTAGCTGCTCTTTCTCCATCCACGCATGTCGCGACATGAAGTTACGTTCATTGAGCTGTTTGTAGTCCTTCGCCCGGGCCTGTGTGTAGGGCAGGGTGTTCTCCAGCTTTTCTATGTGCGTGACAGTCGATTGCAGCTCGGCCTGACGCTTCTCGAGTTCGGCCTGTATGCGCGCCAGCCTCGAGCGGAATTCGTTGTAAGCGGCTTCGGCTTTTACGGTCAGCTCATGAGCGCGCGCCACAGAAAAATTTGCAGGAGCTTCCTGAGGTACAAACCTTCCCCGGTCGATGGCATCGAGTACCCGCCGGGCTTCGAGTGCCTGAGCGTGCGCCATTTGCAAGTCGCTGGCAATCCGCTCAACATCAGCGGCGGGTTCGGTAGGATCGAGCACCAGCAGCAGCTGTCCTGCCACGACAGCATCGCCGTCGCGCACATGAATTTCCCGCACACTCGCGGTGCCCAGCGCTTGAATCGCTTTGGTGTTGCCGCTAACGATCACTTTACCCGGGGCACTGGCCACGATATCGAGCTTGCCAACACATGCCCACAGCAGCGCGGCCAGCGAGAAAACCATCAACAGCCAGATTGCCACTCTTGGGGCAGGTGAGACCGGGGTATGTTGCAGTGCCAGCGAGCCGGCGAGAAACTCAGCCTCGTCATGTCTGCGGCTTTCACGATCGTGGTCGGCACGCGTGGCCCACGCGTGGCGCCAGCAGTCGAGATAGCGCCGTGCCAGCGCCGCCGCAGCGCCAGTCACGAGAATAATCCGCGCACTCATGCCGCTTGCATGCTGTGCAGACGATGATAAAAACCATCTTGCCGACGGATCAGCTCATCATGCCGGCCTTGCTCTACCAGCCGGCCTTGCTCGAGTACCAGAATGCGATCAGCGTGTCGCACAGCAGTCAGCCGGTGGGCGATGATGAGCACCGTTCTTCCTTTGCAGATAGCCGCCATATTGGACTGTATGACGCGCTCGGATTCGTAGTCGAGTGCGCTGGTTGCCTCGTCGAAGATGAGTATGCGAGGGTCGCGCATCAGTGCCCGCGCAATCGCAATGCGCTGTTTTTGCCCGCCCGATAGACCGGTGCCATGTTCGCCGAGCATAGTGTCGTAGCCTTCGGGAAGCTCGGATATGAAGGCATGCGCCCCGGCCAGATGGGCTGCACGCATGACCCGTTCCAGCGGCACACCGGTGTCGCCCAGTGCGATGTTTTCCCTCACGGTGCCGTTAAATAGCTGACTTTCCTGGAGCACGATGCCAATCTGCCGGCGCAGTGATGACGGATCTGCCAAGGCGATATCCATGCCATCCACCAGAATGCGGCCACTGGAAGGCAGCATCAGACGTTGCAGCAGCCGCGTCAGCGTGCTCTTGCCCGAACCTGATCTGCCCACGATGCCAACGACTTCGCCTTGCCTGATACTCAGATGGATATCAGACAGCGTCTCCTTGCCATCAGGCCGATAGCTAAAAAACAGATGATCAAAATCGATGCGGCCCCGGACAGGAGGCAGAGCGGTACCGGATGAGGATTTTTCTACCTCCGAATTCAGGATGTCCCCCAGCCTTTGCACCGACACGCCGACTTGCTGAAAATCCGACCACATCTGAGCCAGCCGCATGACCGGATTAGCGACATGTCCTGCCAACATATTGAAGGCGACAAGTTGGCCGACGGTTAGCTGGCCTTCAATGACCAGGCGTGCACCTATCCACATCGTCGCCACCGTCACCAGCTTGCCGATCAGCGAGACGAGGTTGCTGGCCCAGTTCCCTATGTTGCCCGCTCTAAAGGCTGCTTCCAGATAAGCCGCGAGCTGGTTTTCCCATTTACGTCGCCAGCTGGGCTCCACAGCCATGGCTTTCACTGTGTCGATGGCATTGACTGTCTCGACCAGAAAGGCCTGATTTTCTGCACTACGTCGGAATTTTTCATCCAGCCGCTGCCTGAGTATCGGAGTCGCCAGGATCGACAGCATCAGATAGCAGGGCAGAGACAGCACCACGATCAGCGTCAGCGTCGTACTGTAGAGCAGCATGACACCCATGAAGATCACCGAGAAAAGCAGATCGAGCACCAGCGTGATACCGTTCCCGGTGAGGAAACTACGAATATTTTCCAGTTCACGTACGCGTGCCACAGAGTCGCCGGCGCGCCGCGCATGGAACCAGGGTAGCGGCAGAGACAGCAGATGACTGAATAGTTTTGAACCAAGTTCAACATCAATGCGGCTGCAGGTATGCGAAAACACGTAGGTGCGTAGTGTGCTTAACGCGACCTCGAACAGACTGACCACCAGCAGACCGATCGCGATCACATCCAGCGTACTGAATCCGCGATGTACCAGCACCTTGTCCATCACGACCTGGAAGAACAAGGGCGTGACCAGCCCGAACAGCTGAAGCGCCACTGATACCAGCAGCACTTCCAGCAGCAGCTTGCGGTATTTGATCACTGAAGGTATGAACCAGGTGAAATCAAAGCGTCGTGCCTCAGCGGCTAGCGAGGCACGCGATGCAAACAAGATCAGTTGGCCATCCCATCGAGCCATGAAATCATCCATGGCCATCCATGAGCGAGACGATGTCAAAGGGTCGATGATCATCACCCTACCGTTCTTTCCCGTGTGGGTTGTCAGAGTATTCGGTCCTTCGGCGTGACCGATCAACATGAAATTTCCGTCGATGTCCGAAGCAATCGATGGCGACGGAAAATGATGAAGTCGTTCAGCGGATATGCGCCGACATTTCGCAGCGAGCCCCAATTTGTGAGCTGCATGCAGAATAGATTTCCTGCCAAAGGCTCCGGCATGGTCGCCGAATTCATGCATGAGCTGCTCAGCATCTGCAGCAATGCCGTGAGATCGTGCGACGCCCAGCAAACATGTCAGACCTGAGGCAGAAGCGGGGCGGCGGTGCGATGCCTCCTGCGCATCGGTTGCGGAATTGCCGGCTGCCGACTGATCGTGAGCGCGAGCGTCATCGACGACATGCGTGATGTCGTGGTGCAGGGATGCGTGACTCATCGCCAGAACTGACTGCCGGAATAATTGATCGTCACTGACTGCGCCGCGATCAGCTGTTCAAGATCCGAGGCAACGAGCGCTCGGCCATCACTCAGCTGAAATCGTTCGATCTGATGCACGGCCGCGCCAGATTCATTGCGCTCATACCAGCCGGCGATCAGAACGCCATCGTGAGTACCGGCGACCGATAGACTCAGATCCGAGCCTTGTCGCTCAAATTGCAGGGTGGATTCTGCATGATCGAGTTCGATGCGAATCAGATCATCGCCGCCCGGGTCTTGCAGACTGCGCCAGCCGTCGCCGGGATGAAAGTCATAGGCATCATCACCCGAGGTACCTTGTATGAAATCCTGAAAGAGCTGGGCGATGGTGTGCTCGGGGGCGGTGATCGCGGCTCCAGCAGATACCGGTGTGTCTTCAAGGCCAAGAGCCGACTGATCCATCAGAGGCACTTCGGCCCAAGCATCGACCTCTGACAAGGACTCAGCCGAGGTCGCCGCCAACCACTCATCCATCGGCAGCAGCGCGTTCCACGACAGATTCTGCTGCGCTGACACGAGGCTGTCGTCCAGCGTGACCGATTCCTCTGGCAGCGTGAAGGCCGGGCTGACGATCAGATCGAACACCGTCTCCGTGCTCGATTGCTGCGGATCGGTCGCGCGCAGCACGACCTGCAGCTGGGCAGCATCCTCGCCAGAGGGCATACCCTCAAAGCGCAGCCGCTGAGGATCGAAGCTCAGCCACTCGGGCAGGGGACTACCATCGGCAAGCGTTGCAGAGAAGTCAAGGGTGTCGCCGACATCCGGATCGATGAAGAAGTTCGGTGCAATGTCCAGGTGGAAGAAATCTCCCTCATCGGCGTATTGCGTGGGCAGGTACCCGTAGCGCAGCGGCGCATGATTGCCTCCGGGAGGGGTGTCGGCGAGCTGTTTGAGCAGCGAGGCGAGCTGATCAGTCTCCATCGCGAGGGCTTCACGCGCCGGCACGGGTGCGGGCACCTCGGCGCGTGAGCCGTCATCGACATTGAGCCAGACATCGGCCGCCTGCAGCAAGCGACCATCATCCATCATCACGCGAGTGTAGCCGCGTACCAGCGCATCGGGGCCCTCGAAGCGGTTGAGCACATTGCCGTTCAGGTAGAGCTGGCGCAGACCAGCCTGCTGCAGGGTTTGCAGCTCGCCTGCATCGCTTTTGCCATTGCTGTTCAGGTCACGCCAGAGCCTGAACTGCTGCCACTTGCCGTCGCTGGCATCAAAGACGCCATCCTGATTGCTGTCGAACTCGACATGCTGCAGCGCTTGCAGGTCGCTGATATCTGAAGTCTGACGACCCACATGACTGCCAAAGGCGATCTCGTCGAAGCGATTGATCTGGCCGTCGCCATCGACGTCATAAGCGAGGATGCCATCATCCGCGCCGACCCAGGCGATCCGGCGTGCTTGGCCACTGTCATCAGTGACGAAGCGCACGGGGCTGTGATCGAGATCGATGAACTCCAGACCGTCATTGTCGAGATCGATGACGACGGGGTCGTAGAAAGCGGTGAATGAAACGGTAGCGATGGAAGACCCTCCAGCGGAGTCGGTCGCTTTTATCCAGACTTCTTGCGTAGAGGCACTGCTTCCGCGGCTGCTGTAGCTGGTGAGAGTGGCGCTAGTCAGCCTTCCGTAGGTGTGCCGATCTGCTGGATTGAATATATCGTCACATCGAAAGCTTGATTGATTTGAAAGCGCAGCTTTTCCGATCAGCGGATTTTTTTCTATTGCTAAAGAAGTCGTTTGTTCGAATTCAGGGTCCCAAGCCATTACCTTGAATGAAGTTATTTGCTTGTTTGCGTTAAACAGACCGTTATTTTGTGTACTGCCGATGAAGATAATCATTTTTGGTGCGTCATTGACAGCCTGTACCGATCCAATAGCCTTTTGTGTCGTCTGGCTCCCTTTGCCATCCTCGACTGTGAATTCAAACTCTAGTGCGCCAACATAGTTTATGGGTGCCAGCACACGGATTTGCCGTTTGTCTGGATCATTTTCTACCTTGATTGGCAGTGAACGCAGCGCTCCCAATGTTCTGCCACTACCAACGGAAGTAATACATAGTGAATCACCATCGACATCGGAAGCTTCTGATAGCAGCAGATCATGTGAGATATACGTCCATGCCGACTTTGTGGGATCGGTCTCTCCGCCGTCCTCGAGCATCTGGAATCCCACGGGCTTGACCTCGGGCGCATCATTGACCGGCCGTAGCTGTAGCTTCAGGGTGGCCGCTTGCGAGGCCAGCGCTCCATCCGTGACAGCAAAAGATACGCAGCGCTCACCATTTGCATTCGGCGCTGCACGAAACACGAGTTCCCGACGCTGCTCATCAAAGCTCACCCGGTCTCCGCTGGCCAGTGCCCGCAGCGACTCGGGCAGCACCCGTATCGGGTCACCGTCAGGATCGATGAAGCATTGAAGTAGCGCGGATTCGCTGATGCGGATCTCCTGATCTTCATCTGCGACGGGCTGCAGCCGGACCCCATCCAGCTGACGCGGCGCATCGTTAATACCGCTGACATCGACCGCATAGAGCCCGGTCGTCATTAGCCCCTGCGCATCGGCGACCCGATACTCGATCGTCGCCGAGCCGGCGTAATCCTTCTCGGGCGTGAACAGCAGCCGATCGTTCTGCAGAACGACCGTGCCGCCGGCGACCTTGCCGATACCGGCAAAGCAGAGCGATGCATGATCATCATCGACATCGGTCGCGTTCTTAAGCAGATCAGCCCGCATGATCGACAGCGGCTGGTCTTCGTCGGTGTGACCATGCATCACAGGCACGATGGGCGCATCATTGACGGGTGTGAGGGTGATCACGGTATTGCCCTGCGCCAGACCGCCAGCGCCATCGCTGACGGTATACCGAAATCCCGTGGGTCCGACCCGATTGGCTTCTGGCGTAAACACGATTTGCCCATCACGCAGCCTTGCGGTGCCACCTTGGATCTGATCGATGGCGACCACGCAGAGGGTTTGATCCTCGCCTCGCAGAATGTCGGTATCGATCTCATTGGCCAGCAACAGCGCGGTATCGATGATCAGCGGCTGATCTTCGGTGGCGGCGATGGTTTCATCAGCGACTAGTGGTGCATCGGTCACTGGATCGATGCGAATCTGGCTGCGCCCAGTGGTCGAGCGTCCGCTGGCATCGGTGACGGTGTAGCTGAAGGCAGCTACACCGTTGTAGTTGTGCTCGGGGCGGAAGACGATATCGCCATCGTCGAGTCTCACCTCGCCATGTTCGGCCGCGCCTACGGCGGTGATGCGCAAGGCCGTTGACCCTACCCGCGCATCGGTGTCGGTATCAAAGTCGTTTGCCAGCAGCAAAGGGGCGGCCATGCGTACCACTTGATCTTCATGGGCGTTGATCACGTGTTCCGACACGACGGAGGGAGCGTCCTCGACGGGTGCCAGCAAGATTCGGATCTTCGCAACCGAGCTTGCGCCGTATCGATCGCTGACAAAATACTCAACCGTATCCGTTACTCCGTACTGATCCGTGGGTGGGGTGTAGTGGATCATCCCGTTGGCGAGCAGCTCTGCCTTGCCCAGCATGACGCGCCCGATACCGCTGATGGTCAGTGCATCACCCTCGGGATCTCGGTCATTTGCCAGCAGCATCGCGCCATCGATCAGCAGTGGCACATCTTCGGCAGACACCATCGATTCGCCCAGCACCGTCGGCGCATCGTTCACAGGCACCAGCCTTATGTTGAGCGGTTGCTCGTAAACTCGACCGAGCCTGTCGGCCAGCACCACCGTCAGGCTGGCGTCGCCGACGTAGTTGGTTTCTGGTCTGAACTGCAGTCGGCCGGCTTCATCATCAATCGATACCGTCCCATGGACGCTGCTGCGGATGCCTAGCAGTTTGACGGAGCCAGCAGCGCTCCCCAGTAGCGCCATCGCCCGCTGTTCCAGCGGCGCATAGCCGATTTTTAGCTTGGCATCTTCATTCATCACCAGCTCAAGCGGTGCCAGGCGGGCGACGGGCTGCTGTGTGACGTAGACACTGAGGGTGCTGACGGTAGCCTCTGGACGAGCAGGGTCGCTGAATGGAATGACTTGCCGGGTGACGACACTCCCGTCCTGAGCACCCTTGGTGATTTCCAGTAGGCTGTAGACGTCAGACGGTAATGCAAGCTGTTCGGAGGTACTTTGCGACTCAGGTGCTGGCGCTACCGGGTCGCTCTGGATATCCGTAGCTGAGACCCTGCGGCTTTCGGTCCAGCGGTCGTCGAAGGCCGACGTATTGTTGATGGCTTGGGTCTGCAATGGGGTACCGAACCGGGCCAGCTGATCGCCTTCGGCAACCGATGCAGACCCAGCCGACCCATCCCCCAGCCGTCGAAACCGGATGCGCATCTGCGCGAGCTGCTCTCTGAATGCAGGATCAACCCAGACATCCTCATCCCCGAAATAAATCACCGTCTCCGCCTCCGTGCTGGCAGCAGCCGAGCGCAGGCTGCGCACGATATCGGCAAATTCAGCGGATTCAGGATTCAAGCCATAGCGCTTTGCCAGCGCTTGCAGCTCGGCCCGGCGCACGGATGACAGATTCGCGGACTGCAGCTCAGTGAGCGCGCTCATGTCCTCGACCATCGTCACGAAGTTCTCGCGCAAGCCATCCTCATGCAGCACATTGAGGTTGCGGGTGGCCTCATCTTGCACGATCTGCAAGCCCTTGACGTGCGAGAGCAGGTTCATGGTGTGCATGCCAGCGCTGCTGCCATCGGCAAAGCGCACGCGGTGGTTCTCCAAGTCGATCGCGTCGATCGCCATCGGAGCGCGTGGCTGATCCAAGAGCTGCTCAGCGGGCAGCCCCACCGGGCGCAGGTTCATGTCAAACATCTCTAGCGAGCCCGAGCTCCCATCGCCATCCAGATCCACCCACAGACGAAGCTGCTGATAGACCGGATCATCGCGATTGATCAGGCCATCGTCGTTTGCATCAACATACGCAAGCGAGGGTAGACCGTGCTGGTCGAACGGCACATCGGAGGCATTGAAGAGCTCGCTGCCATCATCCAGCACGCCATTGCCGCTACGATCGATGCCGAGCAGGGCATCTGCGGGGGACACCCATTGCGTGGCCTCGCGGTAGCCATCACCATCGACATCAAAGCGGGCGACCTGCTGATGCGTGATGCTATCCAAGTCACTGCCGACCTCGCCGGGCAGGTCATTGATCTGTATGCCGTCGCCGCCAATATCGATGGCAATCACGCGTGTCCATTGCAAGGCTACCGTGTCGCGTGCCGCATGGGTGCGGGCAAATACCGCTTCTTCTTCGGCGCTGGCACGTGCAGCGAGCCTTGGGTCGACCGGGTGACTGACATTGAATGCCTCCACGGTGGCACGGGCCGATTCCATCTGCAGACGCGCCTGGTGGCGCTGCGCTTCTAGGATCTGTTGCTGACCCGAGTGCGACTCATCCTCAACAACTTGACCCAGCTCAGATGCCACGAGCTTCGCAGCGGACAAGGCTTGCCATTCTTCCTCCGCCTGTTCAAACGCCGCTTGCAGCCGCGAGCGTTCCTGCTCGACGGGGCTCTTGGATCGTAGCCAGGCCGACTCGGTCTGCCAGTGGGATTCATCAGCGCCAAATTTGGCGCGCAGATGATCGACTTCCCACTGCTGTACCAGCGCCTCGGGCAGAAGCAGGGTCTCGCCATAGTGCTCTACCAGATCCAGTCGTGACACACCCATCCAGTTCGGGTTGTCGCGCATTGGGTCGGTTTGCTCGATCGCGAAATAGAAATTACTGACGCCATTGTCGGTGTAGGTGGGCCATGACGAGATATGAATGATTGGCATCCGTGACGCGACCAGCTGCAACTGATGAGTGGGGTCCGTGATGACCGCATTGGCAGCAGCGATCTGCGATTCCAGCTTCGGTAGAAGCTCATCCAGTCGCTTCTGGAGTATCGAGCGCCCCAGCGGGTTGGCGTTCTCAATTCGGTAGGCGAGTTGTCCATCGGCCTGTCGGAAGAAGTGCGCGCTGCCCACCGGGGGCGGTGGTGGCGGATCAGACGCAAACAACTGATCGAGTACGTAGGCAGCCACCACCATCGCGATCGGATTGATCGGCACCAGTGCGCCCGCACCCATCAGGGACGTGCCCTTGGAGAGATAGCTGATCGCATTGAGCGCCGAGACCACCGTGGCAGCCGCTGAACCGACCTGTCCGGCTTCGAGCATGTCGCCGAGTTTGGCCAAGCTGGCAATCGACAGGATGGCGCCGGCGGTCGAGAGCGCCGCAGATTGCGGTCCTGAGAGATAAGCGCCCCCAAAATGGTTCGCCGCGAGATAGTTCGTGCTATTCAATAACCCCACGGTGCCGCCGATCTTGGCGAGCGTGTCGCCCGAGCGGATAGAGCGCAGCGAGTTGACCAGTGCCAGACCGCTGGAGACATCGCCGACCAGCCCATCCAACTGGGCAGTGACCATGCCTTCGGAGCGCGCATAGTCAAGCGCGATGCGGGCGGTCGAGAGGATCATGCCCGCAGTGTCCTTTTGGCGTAGCGCCGTCAGGAAGTCGGCGATGTCGTGGTGGAGTTGTTCGCGTACGAATTCCGCAATCTCTGCAGGCTTGGCATCGAGCGCAGCGATTTCAGTTTTACGGACATGATTGTCCTTGTCGCGGGTGGTAAATGTTCGTGTGCCATCGGCCGAGAGCTTGTCTTCCAGCGTCAGGGTTTCGCCATGGTGACGGTAGGTGTGGAGCACCGTGGTCTCAACGTCATTGCCCTCTGAATCCAGAATGCGAGTTCGGGTTGCGCTGTCATTGATTCGCTCAGTGATGACGGTACGCTGTACATTACCTTCCCCGTCTCGAAACACACGCTCGGTACGGTAACGGTCGATGGTCTTGATATCGACGGTCTGCACCAAGCGGCGATCTTCATCGCGCGTCACCAGTTGGGTATGGTCGGGTGAGACGCGGATGGTCAATTGAGTCGATCGCAGACCATCATCAATCGCCTGAGTATCAGCAGGGAGGTAGGAGACGAAAGGAACCGCCGACAATTTCTCCAAACCGACTATCTCGCCGTCCGCTGCACGATTAATCCGAATATCCTCGGTCGAGGTGCGATTTCCCTGATAGGTCGTCTGTTCAATCAGTGCTGAATCGGAATTGACGACATGCCACGTCACCCATTGCTTATTCTCGAAGCTCACGACTGTCGACGGGTCGAGGATGACGGTGGAAGTGCGCGTATCACCCGTAACAGGGTCTGTATCCTTAAGTACAAGGAAGCCCGACTTGTCCGGTCGGATGACAGCCATGCCCGAATCCGGGTGAGTGAGAATTTGTGTGCCATCCTTGTGAACTTCGAGCGAGCGACCATCGGGCATATGGGTTACCACTGTGCCATCCAAGGGGTTCGTGTCGACCACCATCGGCGGCAGTCCAAGCGCATCTTGTCGCTTGATCTCGCGCTGCCATCCCTCCTGTGCAGGGCCGACGGCTGCATCTGCATCAAAGGCTGGCAGGGGTGACTGAGATGAGCCGATTGCTTGGCCGGTGAGGTAACCACCGAACAGGAATTTCACTGATTGCGCAAGATTCGCCACTGGTACATAGCGCAGCGCGACCTCGCCCACAGCGCCCATCAGGTCGGCAAGCGGCTTGGGTATTCCGGCAAAGCGCTGCAAGCTTGCGCTGATTGCAGCCGACCCTTCGCCGGGATTGGAGAAGAGCATGGCCACATACGCAGACCAGCTCATTGAGACGTAGTTGTTTGGGAGGTCGAGTTTCTGGTCGAGCCAGAACAGATTTCTTGTCAGGGTGGAGTGATTAATTGTTGGCGCAATGAATGGCTGCAGCTTAGTGAGATCGCCATCAATACGCTCTATTCCCTCGATTACACCAAACCCATTGCGATGAATTTCAGCGACCGACTTTGCATTTACAACCTCTAGTTTGTAACTGGTGCCACTGAATTCGCCACCAAAGATAGAGACCAGATCGCAGGACTCTGTAATGATGTTACAGACAACTAGCCGTATGGGATTGACATGTTCTTTATAAAGCGCTGTTTCGGTTTCAGTGAATCCAAGAATTTTGCTGGAGTATTCATTCCCGGGTGCGTTAAAAGCAACAACGGTAAGCTTGTCTGGCGGTATCTGAAAATCATTTTCTTTCGCTCTGCTGCTACGGAACATCATCAGCTGTCCAAGAGATGTCGCGAGGACTCCGGCGAGACTTTGCCCAGCAATCAGAATATTCTCTAGCTCATGGATGCCGCCAAACGAATTAATTGTATTTCGCAAATCTGATCGGAATTTTTCATTGAGATGCAATTCTTCAGCCTGTTTTGCACCGATATAAATTACATCTTCTTTTGTGTCAGGATTGTCTTTCCCAAAGCCATTGGTTCCCGCTACTCCAATTTGAATTTTTCTTGTTTCTGTATTGGCTGCCATGAAGGCATCTAAACCAGTCGATAGATTTTTGTAGATGCCGACGACAACAAATCCTTCTGGGAGAGAAAAATTTAGCGGCTTTACTCCTGCAGTTCTTGCCAATGTCGAGTCATTTATCAGGCGTAAATTTTCTCCAATCTTTATTCCATTAAAATCATTGTTTATCGCATAAGCAGTTTCAGAGATGCCGAATCCCGTAAGAACTTGTTTTGCAAGCTCGGGTGAAAGGGATCGAGTTGATGGGTTTTGTGTCATTTATTTTCCTTGCAAAGATCAATCACTAACAAGATATTGTTGTTGGGTATTTTGCTGAAAGGGTCATCTCTTGTTACGGTATCAAGTACTTTGCAGCCATTTGGCGATACCAATTGACCTGAGCCTCGCCCGCGGTCTACTCTGAGAAGCCTCTCGGGCGTTGAAAGATAAAGACCTTGTTTTTTCCAGTATCCAAAATCTTGGTGTACATCCCAGAGAACCCCGGCTTTGGTCGGTGTGCCGGTGGCGACCATTGCCGGAGATCTGTTAGTCCAGTATTCGAGTAATTTTGGCGTTGGAAGGGGAGTAAAATAACCGGATAGATGGAAGATTCTTGGTTCATATCCAATAGGTGATGGCTCAAAATATGCATTCATCCAGGGAGCAAAATAAAAGTTTCCATGTGACGGAATTTTGTTTGAAACAAAGTTAGTGCTTCCGTCAGCTTTGAAAAAATGGACAGGATGAATTTTTTGATTTTCTGTAAATTTCACGCTTTCCTTGAAATAGCCATGCTCCTGTAAGAGTGGCAGGATTCGGTGCATGTCCGCGGTGATCTTTTCGCGGGGTGTCGTATAGATCGGATCACCGTATTGAGAAAATTTGCGAAGCTAATTGGGTACAGAAGTGGATAATTTTTTTTCTATAGTCCTCAGTGGCTCCCCCCACCTACCAACAAGCCATTCGTAATTTACGGTCATTAAGTTTGGAATAATTTCGTCCCCTCCGCGTCTAACCATCATGTCCCCCAGATGATTC
>JACCEB010307162.1_pt1 | contig 17789 bp, 22 predicted proteins | sample 7454761 | NCBI WGS metagenome assembly JACCEB01 (sample SAMN15323454, study PRJNA562643) | freshwater metagenome | isolation source: river surface water | place: USA:Blue River Watershed | collected 2017-08-18 | reverse complement strand
TGATTATTTCCAATATAGACAAGTATAGTCCCTTCTTTTGTTGGGAAGAAATTGCCTCTCTTTAATGTATTTGCATCTTCCATACCTTTTATTTTTAGATATGTTTCTTTATCTAAAATCTTTTTATAAAAATCGGCATCAACATCATAATTATATCTTTTCTCTATCAAATCTACTTGATTTGGAAATTGATATAAATCTTTTTCAATCGGTATATCTGGGTTCTTATCATAAAGGTAATCTTTATCCGGTGTTTTTTCTGTATGGTTGTCCCAAATTTGATAAACAGTTTTGAATGACTTACAATATTTTTTTACTTCATGTAAATACATTTCGGTGAAGAATTTTCTAAATGATTTCTGAACATCAACTACTATTAGTATATTATTCTTAGTTTCAAAATCTTCAAATATCTTTATATGCTTCATTATTTATTTATTTTTTATCGATGGTCCAACTATTTCTATTTTAGTTCCTTTGGATTTTACTATGTCTGTTAAATACTGCTTAGATTGATTTGTAACTAAGTCACCTGATATTACTAATTTTTTAAGATTCAAACCTTCAGTTACTTCTTTTAGTTGTTCGAAAGAATCTAATGTATATACCAAACTAAGTTCCTCTAATTTTTCAAACTGTTTAAAGTCAGGTAAATCAATATCAATACTAGTTAATCTAATTATTTTAACATCTCTATCCATATCATCAAATACTTTACTAGCTACTTTACAATTATCGAATGATACACCAGATGTTTTTATTCTCTTAAATGGTTCAAGTGATGTTATTTCAAGATACCTGAATTTTAATAATTTTAAATCTAATTTCAAATCAAATAAGTTTTCGGGAACTTCTATCGTTTCTATTACTATTTCATTAACTACGGTATCTGGTGCAATTCTATAATCACTCCAATCAAAATTCTGACTTATTACCAAAGCTTTAGCATTCTTACCTATATAATATTTGAATTTAGTTTCATCAAATCTATCATGATATGGCTCTGGTAAAGAATCGCTTGTGTCAATATCAGGTGTGTATAAATATGTTGATCCATAATAACTATTAATAGTTCTGTTTTCTGTATATTTCTCAACAATTTCAGTGAACACATCTTGCATTCTATCAGGATATGATCTATCAAAATATAATTTAGTTTCTGAATCCCAGCTATCGTCTTCGTCCTCAATATTTCTTATCATCATTCTACTTAAAGGTAGTTGATCAGATATTTTAGTATCTCTTAGAAAAATAGGGGTTTCGAATATTAAAAATGCTGGTATACTATTTGGATCAAAAACATTACCAAGTACTTGTGTTCTATAATCACCGGTGTATAAATTTTGACAAGAGCTATAAAACCTAGATATTGACATATTCAATATATCTTTTGGATTATGTTGTATAGATAGATACATATCTTTATCAAATGCATTGTAATCAACATCATAGTCTTCTTCTCTGCTCTTGGTCATACTAACAAAATTTTGTATATCTTCGTCGTAAAAAGTATCAGCTTCTATCTCATCACCTGCTTTATACTTATCACCTAGATTCATAGAGATGTATTTACTTACCATTGAATTATAATCGTTAATAACATGGTTAATATTCACTTTATTATTAGTTAGTACTATATCACCAGGAGTTTTCTCCGTTCTAATCATATTACCATCAGCATCTTTAATAGGCACACCGTTTTCATTTTTAGATATTATTGTATCTGCAAATGTATCTGGTACTGATATTTTTCTGAAAATCTTATTGTATAATGATCCAATATCTGTCAAAGATGGTGATTGTATATTGATTTCGGATTCTGGTTCTATTACAAATGATACAAATTCAGCAAACGCATCAGGTAACTCTTTTAACAAAGAGAATATTTTATTAACATCCGAATCAGTGAATGCGTTTAATACTAGGTATTTATCCTCTTCGGATAATTTCCATTTACCTTGTTGTATTTTTTTTGTTGGTGTTATTTCTTCATAATCAAGATATTTAGCACCCCATACCTGAGCAACTGCTTCAGCTTGTTTTGGTAAGATAACATCTCTTAATTTAGCTTCATTGATAAACACATTTCTATCTTTTAACCACTTCATTTTTGAAATTATTTTTATAATGTATATATAAAATAAATTTTTATAATTTGGCAAACTTTATATAGTTTTAATACTAAAAAAAATAAAAAATATATGGAAGAGATTGTATTAACTCTCAACGAAGGACATTTTACTAATGTTTGTAAAAATGGTTCTATTGAGTTTGGTGTTGGTTATAATAAATCGATAATAAATATTAGCAAATCAGATATGAAAAAGATTGCTCTTGGTGAGGAAGTTTCCATAGATGCAATTGGAGGACAATTATTTAAGATATCTATTGTAGGTATTCAATTTGAAATGGTAAAAGAAATTCTTAGAAGATCACCGATGTATTCTGATATGTATTATGAGATATAAAAAATCCACCAATTGGTGGATTTTTTATTTTAATACAATTACCTTATAATTATTCTCATCAAAATAATATTTAGATTCGTTTATTATTATTTTAGACTTGTTATAGACTAAAATTTTATCGTTATATGATTCGTCTATTAGAATATTGAATTTTGTATTTTTTAAATATTTATTATAAATATTTAACGACGTTACTATATTTTCATATCCTTTTATTTGGTATAATATATTTTTACGATTTATATTAAATATTGGAATTTTGGATAACTTCAATGATTTTTCCTTGAATGAAACCGGTAATTTCTTATTCAACTCGTATGTATCTATATTCTCGACTATTTTAACAGAACCATTTACTTTAAAGACTTCTGAAATCTTTAAAGTAAATATATCTTCTGTTGTCTCATATATCTCAGAGAAATATTCTAAAAAATCTTTAGAAACTTGTGTCATAATAATCTAGAACTATATTATTTCTCTCAATTATAAATTGAAGCTCATTCCTTTTAACAATTTGATATTGAAAATGTCTTCCTATTTTGAAAAGAGTTCTTATAAATGGGATATCATCATTATAGTTAACTACTTTCTCATCAATCATAAGACATAATACTTTCTTATCATCATCAGTGTTAAATTGTGCTATACCATCTCTATCTTTATAAGATCCTTCTTTACCATAGCTTATAAACTTGGTTGTTAATTTCTCACCGGTTGGGGTGTATAATATTATAACATCATCACCAATTTCTATATTAGGTTCTTCTTCTTTTATGAAAATCCTTGTCCAGAAATAAACTTTTGGTTCCGTTATATCAATTTTTGCATCAGTATTAACATTATTAGTTAAACCCTTTGTATCAAGTGATTTTATTTGTTCTACTAAACTATCTATGTAACTAGTAGATTCTAAAGTAATATCTTCCATATTCTCTATATTTTTTATATTCCCAATTCAAGCTTGGAATTTAATTTTGTGATATTTTCTACACCCTCTATTATAAAATCATCAACAGTGAAATCATAAAAGCTTTTATCACTTTTTAATCTAATACTTGGTTGAACATCAATAGGTTCTTTTGATAGTAACTCATCCAATGCTTCCATATGTCTATCGTATATATGTACGTTTTGTGTAACGTGTACAAAATTACCTATCTTATATCCAAGGTGTGATGCCACCATCATTTGAAGACATACGTATTGAATTTTGTTTATAAATCCAGCCATTATATAATCATTCGATCTTTGATCAAGTGTCATATCTAAATAATACACACCGTCTAAATCTCTAACACTCCAAGTTGTCTTATATGCACAAGGATGTAGCCCTTTCGTTTCATTTAAGTCATGGTATTGGTATAAATCGATAATATGTCTTCGTGAGAAAGGATCGTTCTTTAAACCATCTAATAAGTTATTCATTAGGTTATATCTTCTAACAGTTTCACCGTATCTTGCACCGATTGTACCATCGCCGATATCCCATTCATCCCACCAATTTATTCCTAAATCGTGAGCATCTGATAATTTATTTGATTGTTTTTGATATATCCAAAAAATTTCTTTAATACCGGTTTTGATAGCGGTATTTCTTAATGTAGTTATTGGGAACTCACCTTTGGATAAATCATACTTTTCAAAAACTTGTGTAATGAATTTACTATGTGCGGGTGTTCCATCTTTGTATCTTGGGCGAGGATCTTTGTCCATTGAACCTTCATTTTTTATCAAAAGAAGGTTGTCTATAAAATATTTGTCTGCTTTATTCATAATATTTATATTAATAAAGCAGACAATAGTTTAATCTTCCTCAGTTGGAAATTCAATTATTTCATGTTCGCTTAACGGAATTCTCACACCAGGTGTTGTTAGATTATGAAATTTACAACATTCGAATATATAATTTGAGTGTTCGATATCTAATGGTCTATCAACTATACGACCTAATGTTAAGTGCATTCCGAAATAAGGATCTCTATCTAATCCTAAAAACTCTCTTATGTTCTCAGCATCTGGGCAGTGAACTCTTAACCACCAGTGTTGTCCGGATGAACATGGTTCTGTTTCTACATAAAAGTCGATTTCTTTACCATTAAATATCTCTCTTGCTTGTTCGAATAATTCAAACTCTAGTATATCGGATATAAATGTAACGTGCGTTCCTCTTAGGTTATTATTTAAATTTAAATTGAATCTTTTTTTCAAAAACCAACTGTAATATCTATCTATCTGACAATCTGTTCTGATCATAGCAACTCTCTTCCATGAAGATTGCTCTCTATGTTTTTTTGTCTTATCAGGCGGACTGAAATCTAATATACCTCTTACTTTAAAAACCATTTAATTATATTTAAGGCAAAGATAGTTAAATAATATATAAAAGAAAAATATAATTATGAATATAGATGAAGTTTCTAGACTTAGAGAAATTTTTATAGTTGAGTATTGTAAAAAGAAAAACTGGAATATAAATAAACTAACTACTAGTCAAAATTTAGAAATAGCTACAAATGCTGAATATATATATCACCTTATATCAAACAATAGCTAATTATTTAATATAAAAAAGAAAAGTTAAACATGAATAAATATTCTTTTACATTTATTGTAGGATATAGACATAGAAATGATAGATTTACAAATCTTAGAAAAGTTTTGAAATGGGTTAATGGCTTTACAGGTGTTGATGTCATTATAGTTGAACAAGATAGTCATTCTAAAATAGATCATATAAATCTTGATGCTAGACATATTTTCGTTAAAAATGATGGACACTATAATAGATCTTGGGCATTTAACATAGGTGTTAAATTATCTAAAGCTAATATAATCGTATTCTCTGATTCTGATCTTATTATGGATCCGGAAAATTTTATCAATTCTCTTAAAGAAATTGAAAATTATGATATGGTTAGTCCATATAAATCGGTATTGGATTTATTACCTAACGAAGTAAATAAATCTATTGATGATTTGAATAAAATTACCAGAGCTGGTAGAGGTGAAACTGATAATCAACAAATAAATATTTGTGGTGGTATGTCTATTTTCAGAAAAGATGCAATTCAGAGAATTGGTGGATGGTGTGAAGATTTTTGGTCTTGGGGTGGTGAAGATGATTATTTAGCAATGGTTGTTAAAAAATACCTTACTTATAAGGAAATGGATTTTAGATGTTATCATCTATATCATAATAGAGATGCTCCTGATAATACTCAGTATCAAAAAACACTTTCATTGCTTAATAGACTAGTTCAATTATCTGAACAGGAATTAAATAGATATATCAATTCTAATAGACCAAAAAACTCAATGTTAAATAAGTGCGATATGTAATATACTATCTATTTTCTTAAAATCTTTATATGAGATTCTTATTAGATTTGTTTTAGCATTTTTATAATTACTTGCTTTATCATATGTGTAAAAGTTTTTATGTTTTAGTTTGGCATCTATTAAAAATTTTTCAAATCTATCTATCATATTTCTATATATTAAAAAACTTTAATAATATTTTTTATAAAACTAAAAAAGAAAATATGATAACTAAGATATCTAATTATACTATTAATAATAAGTGTGATAAAAATCAGGCATGTTTTAGTTACATTGATATGGTTGAAGTGACTTCTGAAGATGTTAAGTTAGAATCTATTAGAAATAATAGATCAATATCAGTTGACGTTCTTCTTGATGAGAGACCATCAGAGGATTTGGATCAAAGATATCCCATTGAAGGTATATATTCTACTATGGGTACTATAACACCGAAGATATTTAGTTTTAATATGACTGCATCAATTTATAAAAATCCGGTTGATATTGAAAATGCCACCTTTAATTTATTGAATCGTTTAACATCCAGTTCTACCAATAAGGATATTACTATAATCGGTAAGTCGCCATCGGAAATAGAGAAGAGAATACTTTTAATGATGCAAATGTGTTCTGAGAATATAATTCAAGAATCTAGGATGGGTAGAGCTACGACAATTATACTTGGTAAAAATGTATTATCATATCTAAGTGATATAGATATGATAACGAAAATACACTTTGATCCTATTAACTTTAATATATTAGTTTCAGAAAAAATAGATCCTAATAAAATAATTGTTATGAGAGTTGATAATAAATGTGGAATAGGTATAAATTTAGTAAATAATCCTGATAAGTCTATATTCTATTTAAAAGAAACATTAGATTATCACAAAGTTATAAAATGGTTCACTGTACAATAATAAAAAACCCTCATTTGAGGGTTTTTTATTTATATAATACTCTTACTTTGTTATATTTAACCATTAGCTTGTAGATATTATTCCATTCTTTATTGGGATCTTCAACTAATTTCTCACACCATTTATTATTGTTAAAATATTCAACAACCATACCTATTCGGAAATCGTTTATATCCTTTGGTGTCCAATATCTTTTTTCTTCATAGAAAGAAAATGATAATCCTTTGTAAATATATGTATCATTAACGTTGTCTGAATATGTATTTATTCCTAATAGCTTCTCTGATCCATCGTTTAATATCCTCTTAGGATTTTTCTCACCGATGTATTTAACAACACCACTTTTTATACCAAACTCTTCCAATAGAAATAAAACATCTTCTCTTATAGAGTCGTTGTCATTTAATCCATAGGCGAGTAAAGTATCCTTATACTCGCCATTTGAATGTTCTTTCATTTCAATTATATGATAATCTTTCGAATATAATACCGACATAACATCATCTAGTTTATCAGATGTTAGAAGTAGATATGATATATTCGTATTTTCTAAATTCATAATTTATATATTATTTATCGGTTACTAAAAAAATACTTAGTAGAGTCTTTCTACTTAGTTTCTTAATAGCAGCGAAGTATTTAACAGCTTCTTCAATGTTAGCAAATCGGTCCGTGTTTATAACCTCATTGTCTTTTGTTTTTAGGTAAAAATTTCTCATAGTCTATATATAAATTAATCTAAATCAAATCAAATTCTTTTGCCAATTCATCTTGAAAAATGAGAGATGTTATATCTCTATCTTTCTTAGTAATGACAATGCTATCGTGTATTGTTATCATTTTAATATGAGGATGTGTGTTAATTATTCTTTTAATAATTTTATTGAAGATTAAGTTCGATTCTGCTTTTTGTAAATCATAAGCCAGAATTTTATAATCATCGTGTTCTTTTTTATACAACTTTATAAAATTATGTATAGTTGGGAATATGCTTTTGAATGACTTATCAATTTTACTATGTCCGATATTTCTACCAAACAATACTTTATATGTCATTTCCTTTACTTTTTTCTTATTTGTTTCACCAAGCATATCCATCATATACTGGTAGTATTTACCGCTAATTGTTAACTTTTTGAAAAGTTCAAATTCATCAGGGTCGACCCATTTGGTTTTTGAATCTGCTATTAATTTTGTTAAGAATAGTGGTTGACTATTAGCTATATCTAGCTCACAAGTTTCTTCACCATCTATTAAAAGACAGTTTTTTCTTATAAATGATTTTAATATTGTGTAATTTGTGTGCATTCTTCCATAGCTATCAAAATGATAGAATATGTGTTTATTGTTTATAGATTCTACTGAATAAATATTTCTATTATAAACATCATAGTCATGATACTTAATAGAGTTTAAATAGAATATTGCTCTACCATATTCTATTTTAACATTAAATAAATCGGAAACCAATTTCTCTTTTACTTCTGTATCAATTAAATCCTTAACCGAATCATCAAACATATCAACAAATTTTAACTTGTATTTCTTTATTAAAACTTTGTCACTATTTCTATATCTTTTAATCTTATTTCTAAATATATCATCGTTTAATGCATATACTCTTGATGTCAGTCCTGTTTGATAGTTCTTAACCATTACAATTATATTATTATCAACCATATAGTTTATGTATTGATTATACATAAAACCGTATTTATCTTTTAATACGATTGAGTTTAATGGGAATCTATTATCTTTTTTGAAATAATATTTTAGAAGTAAACTGTGTGTTATGTCAATTATATAATCTGTTTTTAGTTTAAATTCTTTATATTCAATTGTTTTTATATTTTCTAAGTCATACATACATTCTGGTAAAAACTGAAGTGTAAATGTTTTATCAGAAACCTTTGTAGATATTACTTTACTGTTGTTCTTTTTTAAAATTTCGTTTTTAATATACATAAAAATTATATTAAAAACAATACTTATGTTTAAAAAAAATCACTTACTTTTAGTAAGTGATTATTCTTTTGATTTTCGCTATTCTTATTTCTCTTTTTAGTTGCTTTGTAAGTTCCTTTTCTATATCAATTGAGTGATACATACTTATATCTTGTGCCATCTCACGAGTCCAAATACATCTAAGTTCTCTTACTCCAGTATCTACTATTCTTGTAATCATTACTTTAATGTATTTTTAATATCTCCTTTATATCCTTTTCCTTTCTTTTTGTTTGAATTTTCAAAGTCAGAATAAAAGTCTGGTAATCCCAAGTGAACTTCACCTTTACCATCAACATCATAAGTGATATCCAAGAATTCACCGAAATCGATTAAACCAGCTCTTGATAATTCTACCTCGTGCATTTGTTTCATATATTTACTTATGATTTGATCAATATCATCTACGAATTTATTGAATAGTTTAACGGTATTGTCTGTGAATATACCAATTGCTTTCTTTCTTTTATTTTTAAAGCTTGATAATATAATTTTGAAGATATATTCCAATTTACCATCCAATTCTATATACTCTTTTGTTAATTTATTCTGTATAAGTTCTGTGTTTATTTTGAATTTATCTTTGTCATAAAATTCAGGTATAACAAAGTCAAAATCTAATAAATCTTGCTTAACCTCTGATATGTATATGTTATATAACTTACATATAAGGTAAATGTAGATTTCATCTTTCTTGTTGCCTTTTAATTTAATCTCTCTTAAATCAACTGATTGACAGAAATTTAAGAAATTTATTAAAATCAGAGTATAAATTTCAACAAACTCTGTGCTATTATTCTCACTAAGTCTTTTATACATTGGATTCAAAAGTTCAAATGAAATATCTTTAGTCTTGCTTCTTATAATAAGCTTCTCTATGTTCTTTTGAAACTCATCTTCCATTAGAAATGAATTTTCTAAATAAGGATTTAAAATTTTGTAAAAGAAATATGTAAAAGAACTTTCACCAAAAATATAATCTAAATCATCTTCACTTGTATTGATAAAATATTTTATAGCTTCTACCATTTTATCAGTGAATTTACCTCGGTAAATAACAGGAATCATATCAACGTTAAATAACCTAGAATATTCATCTAGTTCATCAAGAACGAAATCATATTTACCATTTTTATAGATAGCTGTTAATACTAATCCATTTTTTGGCATTCTATTATACTCTATGTTACCAGGTGATAAATCAGGGAAGTATTCGAAACAGAAGAACCATTTCTTATTTAAAAGTGCTTTAACTCTAACATCTAAAGAATTTAGATAGTTTATAGCAGGGTTGTAGTATTTTTGCATAGCAAGATCTATCAAGTTTATAGGTTCACTCGAAAGTGTCTTCGGTTTTATTACAAACTCTTTACCATCCCAATTTACCCATATTTTAGATCCTTGTATGTCTTCAAGTACATAAATATCATCACTAAATAATTCATCTAGTAGATTTTTATCACTTATATCATTTAATGTTATTAACTTACTCATATTTTTGATTTCTATTTTTATCAAAAGTATATATTGTTTATTAACCTTCTTCTTGCATAAAGAATAATACTTTCTCTAAGTTTTCTTTATTATAATCAATCAAAGGAGGTCCACCCATCTTTAAATAGTCTTGATATAATTGATTGTATTCATCCATTGTATAGATTCTACCACCTATATCACTGTATATAACATCAGTATCATTTACATTTATCGTTTTATTCTGTAATCTTGTCTCACCATAAGCAGGTCCAACAGGACCAACTAATTCCGTTCCACTTATCTCATTTATAAATTGTAGATATTTCTTAATCATAATTTAATTTCAAATTTTATTTTACCACAATCATATATTTTATATATACCTAATAGTGTAGTTGCTTGTTTTTCTGTTAGATGTGAATATGAATCACCATGTATTTTTTTAATATTTGATTTTTTATATCTTGATTTATGTACTCTTTTATTATCTACAATATATTTATAATCAGGACCATTCCCACCTACATTTTCGAATCCTAAAGTATAATATAAATTCCCAACTGACCAATCTTTATCAGCATAACTAACAATTCTGGATGCTTTATATTCTTTTATAAAATAAGACAAGAGCTTAGAAGCACCACCTACCACATTATAACCTAATTTATTACAGAATCTACTCAGATTATAACCACTTTCTTCCATCTTCTTCCTACCTTCAAATGAATCAAATGTCATAATTGATACTAATTCATCTTGATGATATAAACCTATCTTAAATGAACTATTTACGAATCCTTGAATATGGTTATTATCTAAAAACTTTCTTGTTTCTTTAACACTAACTTCTTTTACAATACATTTTCTAGCGTAAATTTTTTGTGATTTGCCTAATAAATTATCTATTTGAGATTTAACTATATCTTGCTTAAAACTCCAATCATCTTCCCAAATATGTATAATTCTAATACCTTTTTCCTTAAAATAATTGGATTTATCTAAGTGATAATTCTTTTCCTTAAATTTCTCAGAATGCCAATATAAACCATTAAATTCAAAGCCTATTTTAAGTTCTGGTAAATAAATATCAATTTCTAATTTATCACGATACGATTGAATAATTTCGCCTGAATAAACAAATTTGGTATATTCAAATAATTCCTTTTCTTTAATACTTTTAGAATCACCAATAGGATTGCAAACTGTGCATAATGGTATATTTTTACTAATTCTACCTTGGTAATTATCGATATTAATTTCAAAAGTATGTTCTTTCTCACAATTAAATAATGATATATTATCATATAAATATTTAATATAATTTTCATCATTACCAATTTTGGTATTGGAATGGTATAATTCGGATTTTAAATAACTATCAACACCATATTTATATAGACAAGTTTCCTTAATTTTATTTTTTATAGATTCTGATTTCATGTGATGTTCATATCCGTATCTTTTCAAATTTGTTTCTTTTATTTTATCTTTGATGACATCAGAATTAAAAGAACATTCAACACCATATTTTTCTAAATTACTTACTTTGATTTTATCTTTTATATATTCTGATTGAAACAAATTTTCAACACCATATTTTTCTAAACAAGTTTCCTTAATTTTATTTTTTATAGATTCTGATTTCATTTGATGTTCATATCCATATCTTTCAATAGTTGTATTTTTACTTTTATCATACAAAATATCGGATGAATATCCGATACCTCCATATCTTTCAATTGATATTTCTTTTATTTTAGACTTTATAGATTCTAATTCAAAAATATTTTCAACTCCATATCGTTGTATATTTGTTTCTTTAACTTTATCTTTAAATGTTTCTAAAAACATAACATTCTCCACACCATATCTTTCAATTGATGTATTTTTTCGTTTTATATAACTACAAGATTTACAAGAATAAATATTTGTTTTATTTATGTTTTTATTATACTTTTCATAACTTAATATGACTTCTTTTTTACAATTGCTACAAATTGCTGTTATTTTAACACCTGATCCTTTGCTGAGATAATTTATTGGTATTAATACATACCCTGATGCATCATAATAACCTAAATCTTTATAATATTTACTATTTTTAACCTTAACCTTTTTTTCTTTAATCACATCGTAAATTATTTTCCAACAAACACTTCTTCACTATATTCATTTTGCTCTTGTAGTGAATATCTATTATTGTTTATATTATATATGATATTATATAAAAATCTATCTTTTAATAATATTTTCATATCTCTCATTATTATCTCACATTCGTCACTATCAATATTATTATTAATATCTAATATAGGAAAGCCTATTAAACCATCCTTATCATACATATCACAAATTATATTCTTATTATCATTCAATAGTATTTGTATTTTCTCGCAAGTCATATTCTTAGATAAGAACATATAATCTTTATCATCACACTTGTTTCGGATACCTATTTTAATATCATCTAATACGTATTTCTTTTTAGTCATCATCATATTATTTTATAATTTATATATTAATTTAAGAAAGCAAATATACTACTATTATTTGTAGATTCTTTATCTTAAAGGATTTAATTTTTTAATATATACTATTATGGATAAACAATTGTTAAATGCACTGGATAACTTATCAGAAGCATTGGTTATGATAGCAGATGCTCTTGGTAAAAAGGGTAGTAGTAATACTACAACAACTAATGTATTGCAAAGCGGAGATTTTTCGAAACAATTAAAAGCTATTGATGCCGGTATAAAGTCTATTAAATCAGATACTAAAGAAATTCTTAAAAACCAAAAGACTATATTAGAACTTTCTAAAAGTAAGAGTAAAAGTCCAATGGAGGATATTGGTGGTGATAAGAAAGCTGAGAATGATATAAAGAAAGGTGTTGGTACTATATTAATGATAGCTGTAGCTGTATTAGCTATTGGTTTGGCGTTTAAGCTAGTCGGGAATATTGACTTTTTATCAGTAATAGGACTATCACTTGCAATTGTTTTAATGTCAGTAGCCTTTGAGAAGATAGCAAAGCTAGATTTACCCATGGATAAAGTTAAAAATGCAGCTGGTGCTATGGTTATAATGGCAATGGCTATAACTATATCATCTTGGGTTCTTAAACTTGTTATACCTATCTCATTTGGACAAGCAATCACATCTATATTAATTGCAGGTATGTTCAGTGTAATAGCGTTTGGTCTTAAAAATCTTATAAATTCACTTGATGATATTGGTGCTGCTAATTTAGCGAAAAGTATTCTTTGGTTACCTCTTATATTACCTGCTATGGCACTAGCTATTACTATATCATCTTGGGTTCTTACATTTGTAATACCAGTATCATTTACACAGGCGTTAACAGCTATATTAATAGCTGGTATGTTTAGTGTTATGGCTTATGGTTTGGAGAAGATAGTGACAGCTACTGGTAAAATCAAGAACATAGGGACTATCTTATTATTACCTCTTATATTACCAATGATGGCTTTGGCAATTACAATGTCATCATTGGTTTTACAATTTGTTATGCCTATATCATTTTGGCAAGCAGTTACAGCTATCTTAATTGGTGCCTTATTTGTTGTTCTATCATATGGAATTGCTAAAATAGCAGAAGGTGTTTCTAAAATGGAGTGGAGTAGTATTACCAAGATACCTGTATTTTTCTTTTTAATGTCAACTGCTATTGCTGCATCAGCCATGGTGTTCTCTCTTTCTGAAAAATATTTTCATTTGAAATTTGAAACATTGATGAATGCAATTATTATCGGATTAACAATGAGTATTGTAACTCTTATTATATCGTATGCTGTTAAAAATTTGGGTGATCTTACTTTACCTAAAGTTGTTTTGATACCGGTATTATTTAGTTTACTATCACTTGCAATTGCTGTGTCAGCAGTTATATTCTCGAATTATCAAAAGGAAATAGATTCTATATCAGATTCCGTTTTCACTATATTAAAGTTTAGTATTATTCTAGCATTGTCAATTGCTGTTATGTCAATAGCATTTTGGTTAGTTAATAAATTAGGTACTCGTGAACAATATGCTATGGGTGCCATGTCTATATTAGTGATAGCAGGTGCAATAGCATTATCATCACATATATTAGCACTAGGTGATTATTCTGGTGCATATCCTGGATGGGAATGGTCACTTAGTGTTGGATTATCCTTGTTGATATTTGGATTAGCAACTGTTGCATTGGGGTTAGTTATGGAATCCGGAATTGGAGCAGGTGCATTAGCATTAGGTGCTGTTGCTGTCTTAGGCGTTGCCGCTGTAATAGTGGGTGCTTCAATGATATTATCAAAAGGTACATATGGCAAATACCCTGATTTGGATTGGTCCAAAGGTGTAGGACTTAGTTTACTTACATTTGGTGTTTCTATGGTTACATTAGGTAGCTTTATAACTGCTACATTAGGAGTTGGAGCGATTGCTTTAGCAGCTGGTGGCGGAGCCGTTCTAATGGTTGCTCAATCTATTGTAGATGTTTCTAAAAAATTAACAGAGGGAACTTATAAAGGAGGTCCTACAAAAGAATGGGCAGAGGGTGTTGGTGTTGCAATTGGTGCATTTGCTCCTGTATATGCAATGTTGATGAATAAAGGTGTTGTGGGATTATTAACTGGAGGTCCAACACCTGAAGAATTTAAGAGTGCAATTTTAACAGTTACGAGTGGCATTATAACATCAGCACTTGTGTTCAGTAAATATAAAGGAGCATTCAAAAATGGGCCATCTGAAGAATGGTCAAAAGGAGTTGGTATAGCAATCAGTGCATTTGCACCTGTTGTTAAATTAATTAGTGAGCAATCTTGGGGAGAGGATGCTGCACAATCTATTTATAGAGGAATAACTTTTACAGCACAAGCAATTGTGAGAGTAGCACATATATTTCAGAAAAATAAAGCTTGGGGTACTCCACCAAAAGGATGGACTGCAAATGTTAAGACTAGTATATCCGGATTTATGGGTATTATAAAATCTCTTAGCGGAATTAGCTTCTTAGGTAAGAGTGCAGTTTCTAGTATTGCTAGAAAAATGGTAGAAACAGCAACTATATTGCACGAAGGACATGCAATGTTTTCTAAACCAATTAATCCAAATTATATGAAGAATTTATCATCTAATATAGTAGGATTTGCAAATTTAGCAAAGAAAATAACAGAAGTTAATAAAGGTAGTAGCACAATGAAATCATTATTAGGGCAAGATCCTATGTCACAGACAGCAAATTCTATGGTTAAATTAGCGAATGCTTATGATAGACTTGCAATATCATTAAAAAGCTTTGGTGATGCTTTACAAAGTATTGATGGTGATAAAGTTAATGTTATAAGAAGATTAACTGGTAACTTAGCGGTATTGGCATCTATGAATGAACAAGCATTTGCTGGTATGATGAGTACTCTTGAAGAAAAATCTAGTGTATTTAGTAAATTATTGGATTCTAGTGGTGATAATTCACCAACAGTTGGTGTTTCGAAACATAAAAAATCTTCTACATTAGAACCTTCTATGAAACAATCTAAATATGGGACAACTTCACAACAATTAGACTTATTAATTGAATTAATGATACACGTTAACAAATCAACATCATCAGTAGATGAATATATTGCAACTAAAGGAGTTTATGATAATGATAGACCAATAGATTTAAATATGAAATAAAAAAACGGGATTTATTCCCGTTTTTTTATTTAAACTTTTAAATAAAAGTGTTATATAATTCACTATGAAAAGAATATCATTTTATAAGAAACTAAAGCTCTTCTTCTTTTATAAGAAAGTTCTAAAAAAACAGAAAGAAGACTTAGAGAGAAATCTAAATATTAGATTAGATGATGCGTACAGAATGTACACCGTTTTAAACATACCTGAAAATATAATAGGTGATTCCTATATTCTGAAAAAGTCAGATAGAGATGTTATAATACAGGCATATATAAAAGAATATACGTCAACTCTTTCTAAATACTTGAATAATAATGGATTAAATGAATTATATTCAACTTATGATATAAAGAAAGTTGATAAGTATTCATATTTAATAGTAATTGGTTATTCACTATTACAAAGTGATAAATTATATGATAGATTATATTACAGAGTAATTCCTATCATATCATTGTTACTAATTTCCGTAATCTATTTCACTTTAAAATAAACTTTTTATAAATAAATATTATAAATAATAATAAATAAATAAATATTATGAGCGATAAACCAGAAAAATTTTATATATTATCAGAAGATACAATCAATGATTTTATGGAAGTTTTTGACACGAAATCATTTCCGGTAGATGTCAAATTTGAATTCATTGGAAATTCAAAACAAAAGAAATTGATTGCAATAACAAAGATTGCAGAAGATGCGAATTTTCTTTATGATAAAGATGTTAAAGTTTCTATCAACGAAGCATTAATGGATTCTTTTGATGAAGATGTGAGAACTATTTTAATTGAGCAAGAAATTGATAAAATTGGAATTGATTTAAAAACAGGTAAGATTAAATTCTTAAAATTGGATGTTGAATTCTCAGCATCATCTGGATTAGTTCAAAAATATGGACTTGATGCAGTAGCAAAAGCAAACGGGATTGAGTTTTTAGCGATTGAGCAGAAACAAGATATGGATGCAGATTTTATAGTATAAAATACTACAAGAAAAAAATAATAAAACAAAATGTCTAAAATAGAAACTAGTGTGGTTAAACCACAATTAAATTTCACAGAAAATTTACAAGAATATTCACTTATAGCAAGTGAATCTGAAAATGCTTTGGATGCAAAACTACAAGAAATCGAGAACTACATTAATACTAATGATGGTAAAGATAAAAGTGATGAAGAGAAAGATGCTCTTTACTTATACGCCCAAAAAATTTGGCAAGAATATTCGGATCTGTTACAAGAAACAAAATATAATTTTAACTTAAACAGAAGTCAGTTTAAATTTCTAAAAAATCTTTTAGTTACTAAAATGCAATATGATGTTAACACCGTATTTATTGCACTTGAATTAGAAGAATTACTAAACAACTCTGATTCTTTTAAGTATGTAAATGACTATCAATTGAATTCTATTCAAGCGAATGCAACAGAAATTACATATATCTATCACTTAATAGCAACTCATAAAGTTACCGGTATAACTAAAGATGCTAGAACATTTGCAGAGATTTTGAGAAAAATCGGTGATGTTAGTAAAGTATTCAATTTCTATGAAACATCTGGTAAGAATCTTGCATCTGATGTTCAAGACTGGGTAGCCGCTTTTGAAGAAGGTGTTGTTCGTGAAACAAGAAAAATCGAGCAAATTGATGAGCAATTATCAATCGAATTTGAAGAAGTTAAATAATATAAAAAGCAACCATTTAGGTTGCTTTTTTATTTAAAATATGTTTATATTTTCAATATTTAGAAATATTGAAATTATCGTATTTGAAAAAGATTAGATGCAAATGAGTTAGTTAATAAGTTAAAACAAATGGGATTTAATGCTGAAATAGCTTAAATAAAAAAGTCTGAATTAAATTCAGACTTTTTTATTATGGTGTTAGTTTCATTGTTACATT
>JACCEB011315338.1_pt1 | contig 17790 bp, 33 predicted proteins | sample 7454761 | NCBI WGS metagenome assembly JACCEB01 (sample SAMN15323454, study PRJNA562643) | freshwater metagenome | isolation source: river surface water | place: USA:Blue River Watershed | collected 2017-08-18 | reverse complement strand
GAAGGTAGTACCCGAATAAAGGTTTGCAGACTGATTAAGCGGCGAACGCGGACGCAGGGGTAGGTTCGAATCCTACAAGCATTTACTCAAATTCATTTTTAAAGTTTTGTTAGTGTGTGTACGGTAACCATATGTGACCCTGCCTCAGTCTCAATCAAGGTGGGAGTGTACCTGATGCCCGTAGCAGTATATGCAAGGTATATCGGCAGTTGAATTGAGATAGAGACTGCGACTAACAAATTCAACAATGGTGACCTTAGTGTTAGCGGTTAGCACACAAGTTTGTGGCACTTGAAGCACGGGTTCGAATCCCGTAAGTCACCCCAGGCTTCGCCTTTACTGACGGCGTACAATGTGATAAATTGTCAGTAGTCTACAGGCCCCGCTTTGATAGATTGTGCGTAACAATTTATCACTAATTCATTGCGTGATTAACTCAGTGGTAGAGTCCCGTCCTGACTCGACGGTGGTCAGGAGTTCGAATCTCTTATCACGCACCAAACAATACCCAGGTGGTGTAATGGTAGCCACGACAGTTTGAGGGACTGTTGCCAAAAGCGTGTATGTTCGAGTCCTATCCCGGGTACCAAGTTTTGCAAACAAGCAAACGTGTAGGGGTAATACCCCTTGGAGCTCTGTGCAGTGATGCACATCTTCTATGGATCAGTTGTTGGTGATGAGAGGTCCCAGACTGTTGCCGGTGTCAAGAATTATCCATTGTGGGAGCCGGAGTGCCAACCCTGGTCGATAGTTTACAGCCACACGCCCTAGCGAAACCGGATTGTTTGCAAATTTTTATTGTTGTTGAGAAGAAAAGAGAATAGAATGTATCGTGTTGTATGTGAAGATCGAGAAATAGAAGTTGTTGATTTGCAGGCCGCAATGGATGTGGCCAAAGTTTTAGATCGCTTTGTTACTATCTTTGGTGACGGAGTAGAAATAGTGGGTCGCTTTGGTGCTGACTCTATCAAGGACGGTGTTTGCCCCGATGGTGTAGAATACACTTGGCGCAAGCGTCGATAATGGGGGTATAGCTCAGCTGGGAGAGCGCTTGCATGGCATGCAAGAGGTCGTCGGTTCGATCCCGACTACTTCCACCAATCAACGCACAGTGGCCAGACGCAGACTCTGTAGCAGTCGAATGTACATCCAACCAATATCAAATTCCCAGCGACGTTGACTGAATTTAGCACTGGCACCATTGGCATGGTGATTGTTGTGTAGTTCTTCACCACCGATCCAAAATGCCCAAGGCACAAGATTGCGTGATGTGTCTTTGGTATCAGTATTGCGATAGCCCCACCAGTGTGCTAAGCCGTTGATCACGCCTGCGGCCCAGAATGGTATCCAGATCATTTGTATGCCCCAAATCAGCAAGCCCCACCAGCCAAACATCAAGGTGTTGAGCACAAGGAGAATGCCAATGCCAAGGGTAGGTCTAGCACTGTATAAGTGAAGCTCCAGCCAATCAGCAGGAGTGCCGCGACCAAGTGTATCAACCATGTCGCTATTTTGTTTTGCTCGAACATATAAAAATGCTCCTCCAAAAAGCACACGCCAGATGCCGTAAATTTGCGGACTGTGTGGATCGCCGGGTGTGTCTGATGCTTGGTGATGACGTCGATGCACAGCCACCCACTCTCGAGTGACCATGCCTGTAGTAAGCCACAACCAAAAACGCATAAAGTGTGCCACAGCCGGGTGAAAAGTTACTGCTCGATGTGCCTGGCTGCGATGTAGATAAAGTGTTACACAAGCAATTGTGATGTGTGTAACGATTAGTGTGTAAATTATTTCAAGCATAATTTACTTATCAAAAAATATGGGTTCACTCTGGCTGATCTCTCGGCATTCCAACCGCCGGAGTCGAAGGTTCAATTCCTGAAGGGCCCGTCACAACATGGTTTACTAATAAACCGTGATCAAGTATAATATATACTTGTGTAATTGCCCAGGTGGTGTAACGGTAGCCACGGCAGACTCAAAATCTGCTGCCTCTAAAGCGTGTCGGTTCGAGTCCGACCCTGGGTACCACTTTAGAAAGACCAAAATGAAAAAGCTAGATTTAGATGAAGTTAAACAGTTCATTGACGCACAAACCCCTGAAACAAAGATCTACTTGGGTTGTGATTCAGAACGTCTTCGTATCAACGGCGACTGGTACGCCGACTACATTCTAGCGATCGTTGTCCACATCAATGGCAACAACGGTTGTAAAATCTTTGGTGAAGTACAACGCGAACGTGTTTGGGACAACAAGCCCAACAAGCCTGCTATGCGTTTAATGACTGAAGTTTACAAGGTTTCTGAATTGTACTTGCAATTGGCAGAAGTCTTAGAAGGCCGTCAAGTTGAAGTTCACTTGGACATCAATCCAGACGAACACTACGGCTCAAGCTGTGTTATTAGCCAGGCCGTGGGCTACATCAAAGGTGTGTGCAACGTTATCCCATTCGTTAAGCCACATGCTTTTGCCGCAAGCTATGCCGCAGACCGATTCAAAGGTTTACGTGCAGCATAGAAAAGAGCAAATGCCCGTTGACATTTGTTGACGGGCATTGTATAATATGTTTTTGGTAAGATAGAAGGTAGATGAGGATAGACGCCGTATAGTTTCTGGCTTCATGCCAAACTATGCATCAACATGGAACAATTAGCCTTGAAAGCTAATCGCGCTTACGTGTACCGAAACCCCTTGATTGGATGACAGATTTGTGTCTTGCTAATTGGGAATATGTAGGCCTCTGTGTTTTGTCCAGTGTTTCTTGTCATGGTTTTCCGATGAGGATTATACCTATGTCATTTGTCCTGTCTGTCACTTGACTTTTTATCTTACCACCCCTTATAATAATTGAAAGGCAACCCAATGAATATCACTCTTAGAAAAGCAAATGCTCTCCAAAACTCTATCAATGAGGCCTTGCGCCACATTGATGTAAAGACCAAAGTAAGTTTGAACGAGTTCCAGGACCCAGAGGGCGTGATCTCTGTCAGTGCCGCTGAGGCAAAAACAAACCTAGACCGCAAGGTCTCTTTGACCAATGTGTTGTACAATATTCGTACCGCAGTTGGCAAAGCAAACGCTGCCGCTGGCGTGGACGAAAAGCTCACCGAAGTGGCTCGTATTGAAAAGCAGATCCAGTTGTATTCTGCTTTTGTAGGTCTTGAGACCCGAGAAGCTCCTGCTGTGGTTGCAGGCAAGGTCGAGAAGTTGAAGGCTCGTGACACCAACAGCCGGGCTAGTATCTATGGCTACGGTGACACAGTGGACTCTAGTGTGTTCACTGCTGAAGACATTGCAGGCTTTAAGTCTGTTGTATCCAACCTGAAGAAGCAGAAGCAAACTCTGCAAGACGCAGTGCTTGAAGCCAATGTACGCACCGAAATTTCTTTGGCTGCAGACACAGTAAAAACACTTCAGTCTGAAGGCTTGGTATAACAAGAACTGCTGACAGCACAGTAACCTCGGGCTAATACCCCGAGGTTTTTTATTGACTGCTCTAGAATGTTTGGACTATAAATATTAGCCACCTGCCCGGGCATCAAATGAATTACAAACTCAATAGAACTTTATTGTTAAGAAAATTGCTAGACTTAGTCAACAACAAGAAAAAAATATTATTTGACGAGCTTGTAGATAATTTGTCTGACGATACTATTTTCAAAAGACGACTGCGTATGATACAGCAGTTATCACACTACGAGTCTCAAATTGTAGAAAAAATTAGAAATTTTAAAACTGATGATCCCAGCGATATTGATTCAGTTGCTACTGCTATCAAATATGAAATAGAAACAGTTGCCAACAGAAGTGCCTAAATGAATAACCCTTTGTTAGTAGCAACCAATTCTCAGTTTTTTAAAAAGCTATTGTCCTGGAAAGGTGCTAGTTACGATTCTGTAGGCGCTTTATCTCAAGTGCATGGATTCGATCGATACAATAAACTGATAGACATCAATGCATTGTTTTCAACATCACCGCACGGTGATCCAATTGACAGGACTGGTAATATACAAGGTGCTTACAAATATAAAATTATTCGTCCGTGGACCCCGTTCAATGTTGCTACTACTCTAGACCAAGTAATGCACGATCGTGTTAAAGAGATAGTTGCAAAACAACAACCAGTACATCTATTTTGGAGTGGAGGAATGGATTCCACTGCCATGGTATCAGCTTTTTTACAGCACACAGATAATTTAGATCAACTACAGCTAATCTATACACCTTTTAGTCTGTATGAAAACAAAGATTTTTTTGATTTCATTACTGCCCGATACCCGCAGTTAGAAAAACTAGATGTCAGCGGGGAGATTTATCTAACACACCGTTTTCCTGGTATAGTAGTAACTGGCCACGGAGGCGACGAATTTACTGCAAGCTTGGACAGTAGTTTCTTTGATCAGGCCAAGGATAACTTACTAAAACCTTGGCAGGATTATTGGTTGCAACAAGGTGCCAGTGAAAGTCTAATAGAATTTAGTTCTGAATTTTTTCAGTTATCCCAGCGACCAATCAACACACTGTTTGAAGCCAGATGGTGGTTTTATTGTTGTTGTAAAAGTCAATATTATGCGCCAAATGATTCGGCTTTTATTTCTGACGGTGATCATGTAAACTTAGACAAATTTTTAGCGTTCTATGATTGCAAAGAATTTGAAGGTTTTATGCAACAAGACCCGATGATTAGTTTTGACGATCCCAATGATTACAATACATACAAAAAATTTCTACGACGATACATACATGCTTTTGACAACAACGTTGACTATCTTGAGAACTACAGTAAAATAAACAGCATACAGGTTTCGTTTTATCGAATCAAAAAATTAAATCTGCTAGACCAACGATGGGTTGCAATTCTTGAGGACGGTACAATGATACGTACAAAAAATTTGCCGCTGTTTAGTTTCAGTGAATTCAACGACAAATACGGATCTTCTTTAGATTATCTTTTAAACTTTTAAAATGGATTTTTTAGACCCTGAATTTTTAAAGCCTATACTCAAAGGCAAACCAATTGCTGCTACACCTGCGGTAACTATTCAATTAGAACTAGAAGCCGGTTGTTTATCTAATCAAGGCGATTGGCACTGCCAGTTTATCAACAACACACAAGTCAGAGTCACAATAGACGACACTGTGATTTATGAAAACACTGTTGATGCTGGAGTCATTGCTTTAGAATTCTCGTTGGCAAACGAAAATCAACACACTCCTCATTGCCTAACAATATCTGTTGCAGGGTTAGACGTATTCAGACCGGACTGGTCCGACGAAATAAATCCAGTGATAAAAATACACAGTATGAAAATTGACGACGTTGATGTTACATCAATGTTGATGGCTCACAGCAATTATGTACTTTGCTCAGGGCAAAGCCACCCAGTATCGCAGTATCTTGTGTATGACGGCAAACAATCCTTGATGTTTTACGCCCCGATATACAGATGGATTTTAGAAAACTATGTTATTTAAACTCAGTAATAAATAGTGTTATTAGGAGATTTTTATGGTAACCACTAAAACCATTTGGCCACAAGACGCTGGTGAAAACCCAAACGATGAACAGCGAGCTGCACTGTCAGCTATGGCTGCAACTTTGGCCCCAGAACAGCCCGATAATTTGAATTCTGGTCTTAATCCGGACGGTAGTTTGGTGATTGGATATCGGGAATGGCCCACCCAAGAAGCAGCAGAACAATGGATTGCATACATACTTGCTAACTACAACGTGATCAGCTGCGCAATCGAACCACAATAATCCAAACTCGCTGGCAACACATCTTAAAACCAATGCAGTGATTGCATTGGTTTTTTTAATGATCGACATAGAAATAATTATTGGCAAAATCTAAAAAAATCATTGATTTCATTGATATATACTATTACAATACACATACAGTGCAAAACACTGAATCACTTTCATTTCACACTAATAGGAGAAAACAATGAAAACTGTAGGTAATAAACTTGACCACTTTGTGGTGACCGGCGTTAAACCAGGACAACCCGATGATGCATTTTTTGACATTGACGAAAACAGCTTTGCTGGCAAATGGAAAGTTATCGTATTCTATCCCAAGGACTTTACTTTCGTATGTCCTACTGAGATTGTTGCGTATGACAAGCTGGCTGGCGATTTTGCTGACCGCGACGCTGTTCTATTAACTGGTTCTACAGACAACGAGTTCTGCAAAGTGGCCTGGCAAAAGGCTCACGCAGATCTGCAAAAGATTACCCACACTCAATTTGCTGACACACAGCGCGGCGAACTAGGTTTGGCCGAACAGCTGGGCGTGTTCTTCCAACCTGCTGGTGCTGCCCTTCGTGCTACATTTATTGTTGATCCAGACAATGTTATCCAGCACGTTACTGTCAACAACTTGAACGTTGGTCGTAGCCCAGAAGAAACCCTGCGTGTGCTTGACGCATTGCAGACTGGCGAACTCTGCGCTTGTAACCGCACAGTTGGTGGGGAGACTCTATAATGGATCAGATGGTTGACAATGTCGTTGACCAGCTAAAGGCTGCAATTCCAGACTATGCCAAGGATACAAAGCTAAATCTGGACGCAGTTCTAAAGCGAAGCACATTGGACAAAGAAGAAGCTATCCTTTGTGCTTTAGCGGCCGCATTTGCCACAGGCAATGGTAAATTAGTAAGCTGGTTACAAACTATGATTGGTTCAGAAGGTATCACTTACGAACCTGCACTAACAGCCGCAGCAATTATGGCCCAAAACAATAGTTGGTATCCATTTGTCGAAATGGCAGATGACGAACAGCTCAAGGGATTGCCGGCACAGTTACGCATGAATGCTATCGCAAGTCATGGCGGAACTACAAAGGCTCGATTTGAAGCATACAGTCTTGCCGCAAGTATTGTTGGCAAGTGTCATTTCTGTGTTAAGGCACACTATGATACATTGAAGAAGGAAGGCTACACAGTAGAACAACTTCGTGACATCGGTCGTATTGCCTCAGTAATCACCTCAGTGGCACGTGTGTTAAATAGCTAATATGTTAGAAACTATTTGCGACACACTGGTTGAAGCATATAGACGCAACTGGATCACCAGTCGTGATGGCAATGTATCAATTCGTCATCACGACCGGGATCACTTTTATATCACACCCAGTGGCGTCCGTAAGCAAACATTACAACCTGATCAGTTCAAGAAGATCAGCATACACGGCTTGCTGTGGCAAGAAGAACACTATACAGACATCAGTGCTAATCTAAAACCCAGTGGAGAGATCCCACTACACTTCGGATTACAACGAGCAATGGGTCAGCACAGCAACGATGTGCGAGTAGTAGTTCATTTACATCCTACTTATTGTGTGGCTGCTATGCATCGCGGCATTGAATTGAGCACACTGGCTGACAGCTTCCCAGAACTGAGCCGTTATACTAGTGTAGCACCCAACGTAGGAGATGTGCCTCCTATCAGTCAAGAACTTGCCGATCGCTGCCATGAAAACTTACAGTTAGACGACTACGGAAACATTGCATACGACATCGTGGGAATCAAAGGCCACGGAGTAGTTGCAATTGATACCAGCCCATGGCGTGCGTTTGAGCATATTGAACGGTTGGAACACATTTGTCAAATTGTATTGGCATCAGGGAGATACTAAATGTTAGAACTTATTTGGGCACTGGGTGCTATTATATTAATTGATGTAGTGTTGGGTGGAGAAAACGCACTAGTTATCGCCATGGCTTCTAGACAACTGCCAGAGCACTTGCGTAAACGTGCTATGGTATGGGGCACGTTTGGCGCGGTAGCAGTTCGCTTTGCCTGTGTGGCTGTGCTCACTTACCTACTGATGATTCCAGGACTTCGACTCGTAGGCGGTGTTGCGCTGATCTACATTGCCTGGAAGTTAACGTCGAACAATCAAGATCATAGTAATGTAAAAACGGCCGCTACCTTTTGGGGCGCCATGGCAACCATTGTATGGGCCGACGCTGTGATGGGACTAGACAATGCGCTGGCCATTGCAGGTGCCGCAGGCGGCAACTGGTGGCTGATTATATTCGGTCTGCTGGTCAGTGTGCCTATCATCTTGTTTGGTAGTACAATGGTATCCAAACTCTTAGATCGGTATCCTGACAGTGTTTTCGTTGGAGCATTTGTCCTGTATGTAGTAGCAATCAAAATGATTGTGCATGAACCATTTATTGATAACCATCTTGACCCCATGCATGACTTCTATGAAAACATATTGCCTTGGGCAGGCGCATTGATCTTGACTGCCAAGCAGTACTACAGAGCACGTATAAGGAGCACAACATGAAACCAGTATTGATTCAAACCTTGATGAAAAATCGTCAACGCAAAAGAGTTGCAGTTGATCCTTCAGTTACAGATTTGAAAAAAGCCAATGACGGAATATTTGTGTTCATAGTGTTTGCATTGGCTGTAATTGTGATTGGCAGCATCAGCATAGGCGCTTGAGTAACCAGATTGCTTGACAAAACAGGGTAGATCTTTTACAATAAGTTCTGCCCTGTTTAAATACTGTATGAGCACTAACAAAACCCTAGCAGAAACACTAAAGGATGCGATGGCGAAGAAACATGCTGTAGATCATCCAGATGCCAAAAAGGCAAACGCAAATTCTAAAAAGCCCGGAGCAGGCAATGCTCCAAAAGGGCCGCCGCAACGCAGAGCAGCCAGCAGAGGTGGATAATGGCCAATGATTTTGCTAAATTTAAAAACAGTCGTCGACGCCACAAAGACGACATTGCAGTTGCACGTCAAGTAAAGATTGCCAAACAACACGGATTAACCATGCGTGATCGAGCAATCAAAGAACCGCATCGTATGGCCAAACATCATGCTATGGATTGTGGACAACCTGGGTGCTGTCTGTGCGGAAATCCCAGACGCAACGGTTGGTATAAGTCTGAAAGATTAACCACACAAGAGCGAAGATTGTTTCAAAATTTAGAACAGCAACGTGATCAACATAGTAACGGACTAGAGAAAGATTTAGAATGAAAAAACTCAAAGACCCACACGCTGGACTTACCAGCCAAGCTGCTGTTGAAGCAGTGGGCAACAGATATGATTTGGTATTGATAGGAGCACAGAGGGTGCGTGAACTAAGTCGAGGTGCCGCTGCTCGTATCGAACCACGGTATGGTAATTTAGTTACTGCGCAAGTCGAAATCGAACAAGGTCTTGTTGGTCGAGATTACCTTAAAATCAACCACGATCAAGCTCCACAACGCAGCCGAAGAAATCGTAATACTTTTTAACTACATACGTTAGTTGACCAAAATCTCCTTTAGTGCTATAATAACGCATTAAAGGAGATTCTCTATGTGGATTCAAAACGTTAGCATGAGCGATATACGCCAAGGGTTTCATATTGATCCTGGCATCAACGCCATGCTGATCCAGATTGTGGATCCTGCACATGAGTTTCCTGTGCCAAAGTATCAGTTCCGTGAAACACATCAGTTTGAGTTCCTTGACATTGAGCGAGATGGTTTAACTAACAATGGCAACGGAGAGTGGTTTAACATGAGCGAGTTTGCTATCACACAAGAACAGGCCAACGAGCTGGTTCGACTGTTGCAACATGCAATGGAGCAACGCATGAACGTGATTGTTCACTGTCATGCTGGTGTATGTCGTAGCGGTGCTGTAGCTGAAGTTGGCGTAATGATGGGCTTTCGTGATACTGAAGCATTTCGCAGTCCCAACTTGCTGGTCAAGCATAGCATGATGAAGGCCCTGGGCTGGACTTACGACGAAGATGAAAAGCACACCATCAATGGTGAGACTACGGACTGGGGCTTTGTGATTCCCAAGTCCCGAGAAGGAGATATTTAATGCCACGTTGTTATCAATTAGTTGGGGTTCCGGGTGCAGGTAAAAGCACTTGGATCAAGGAGCAGACTTGGGCCTTGGGTATGTTTGTAGTTAGTACAGACAACTTAGTTGAAGCTTATGCCCACACGCAAGGCAAGACCTATAGCGAAGTTTTTGATGAATACATGCCTACTGCTGTTAAACTAATGTCGGACCAGGTTGTGTATTGCCGAGAAAACAATTTAGATGTGATTTGGGATCAGACTTCAACTACAGTTAAAAGTCGCAAGCGAAAGTTCAACATGTTGCCCAACTACGAACATATCGCTGTGGTATTTACTACCCCCGAACCAGAGGAACTAGATCGTCGACTAAACAGTCGCCCAGGTAAAAATATTCCTTGGAACATAATGCAAGGAATGATTAAACATTTTGAGATGCCCACAGAAGATGAAGGCTTCTCAGAAATTTGGAGAGTATAATGAAAAAGTGGATTACCAGTGACCTACACTTTGGTCACGCAAACATCATGAAGTTCTGCCCTGTGACACGGGCAGGCTTCAAGGATGTAGAGGACATGCGTGAAAAGATGATTGCAGAGTGGAATGCAAGCGTGTCTCAAGATGACGAAACATTCATCCTAGGAGACTTTGCTTTCTTACCTAGCAAAGATGCTATTGCTATTCTGCGTCGTCTGAATGGTAGCAAGATCTTGATTGAAGGCAACCACGATCGCAAGTTGTTAAACGACCCTGCATTCCGTGCAGAGTTTAAAGAAGTGCATCAGTACCTGCGTTATAATCACGATGGTCAAATTGTGATTATGTTGCATTATCCTATCTGGGAGTGGGACCAAATGCATCGTGGCGCTGTACATTTCTACGGTCATGTGCATGGAGCAAAAACTGGCATGGAAAAGTATCGTGCTCGTGATGTAGCATTTGACGCTACCGGACAAGTGGTCAGTAGCCTAGACGCTATGATAGCAGATGCACTAAAGGGAGAGATCCGCGCACATCACTAAAAAGTAGTACTTAGGTACTACTTTTTTTGGTTGCCCAAAAATTCCCAAAATGCTATAATATAGGTATAGTAAGAAATAAGGAGTCAACATGTTAGTGCGTGAATTGATAGAATTGCTGTTGCAGTTAGATGGGGAATCTGAAATAATGGTGTCCCAGAACGGTGGCGAATACCAAGGCGACTTTTCCGGCGAAATAGAAGTAGTAGACGGTCAAGTTTGGTTTATGGATTAAGGAGTTACTCATGGAAGGATTCACAATGGAGTTAACAGGAATGGACTTAGTGCATAAGGCACAGGTATTTGCAATTGCTGCTCACTCTGCTGTGGGTCAGAGGCGCAAGTACACAAACGAACCTTACTTTGTTCACCCTGCAGAAGTTGCTAGAATTGTAGCAGAGGTCCCGGGATCAACACCCGAGATGGTTGCGGCTGCTTGGTTACACGATACAGTGGAAGACACTGGTGTTACATACAACGACATTCACATGAACTTTGGTCCCGAAGTTGCAGTATTGGTTGGTTGGTTAACGGATGTGTCAAAGCCCGAAGATGGTAACAGAGCCCATCGCAAGGCCATGGATCGTGCTCATACTGCCGAAGCACCTGCTGAGGCGCAGACTGTTAAGTTGGCAGATTTGATCTCCAACAGCAAGAGCATCGTGCAACACGACCCTGAGTTTGCCAAGACCTACTTAGAAGAAAAGAGAATGTTGTTGGCTGTAATGACTAAAGGCGATGCCGGTTTAATGGCAGAAGCTAGAAAGTACATTGAGGTGTAATATGAGCAAGCGTAAAATTGTATGTGAGAGTCTTGGGTCCGAATCGTTTTACGACATTTTGGATAGCAAGACTCCCGAGCAAGTGATTCAGCGTATGCAGGAAGTTCGTGCATACTACGGCGACCGTGATGTGTACTTTGACATTCAAAGCTACGGCTATGATGGCGGCAAAGAGCTGTACATGTACGAACGCCGTTTGGAGACAGACAAGGAATACGACAAGCGTTTGGCTGAAGAAAAGAAAGTAAAGGCCAAGGCTAAAGACGCTAAGGCTTTGAAGGAAGCTAAAGAACGTGCTGAGTTTATGCGTTTAAAGAAGAAGTTTGAAAATGTTTAAAGATAAGTTAAAGGAGTATGTAGAAACCTCGGGCCTAGTGAACATGAAGGACGCTGGCCCGGGTATCTATGTGCTAAAGTACAAGAAGAAAGTGTTCTACGACAACCTGTGGAACGAATACATTGCCGAATGCCGTGGGACTATCGTAGATGCTGACTTCAATCTTGTAGCGTATCCGTTTACAAAGATCTATAACTATGGCATTGAAAAGGAAGCACCGGTTCTGGCCAACGACACGTATATCACAGCATATCGCAAAGTCAACGGCTTTATGGTATCTGCCACTTGGTATAACGGCGATGTGTTAGTATCTACTACTGGATCTACCGACAGCGACTTTGTTGCTATGGCCAAAGAAATGATGCTCAAGCACATGTGCTGGGCAGACTGGCAAATGGCCTTTGCCGCAGACGACATGCGTGATTTGACTGTGATGTTTGAGTGTGTTCACCCTAACGATCCACACATCATCCCAGAAAAAGTAGGCATGTATGTGCTAGGCTATCGTGAAAACTCGTGGGGCTCGAAAGTGGGACACAATCCTACAGTGCTGGAAATCATGAGCAAGGAGTTTAACTGCTTCGTGCCAGAAGTTTACCGGACCACTGTGGGCAACTTGGTTGAACAGACTAAGAACGTGCGCCACGAAGGGTTTGTGTTCTATACAGAAGATGGTGTAAGTGCCAAGATCAAGTCACCATACTACTTGACTTCAAAGTGGGTCGCTCGCAATCCACGCACAGACAAGTTGGTAGACTTGAACAAAGACATCAAGCACAATCTCGATGAAGAGTACTATCCACTTGTGGATGCTATTCGTGCCAACATTGTGGAATATACTGCTATGGACGAGCAAGCTCGTCTTGCTTGGGTTCGGGAGCAGTTGGCATGAAAGATGAAAGTCATTTGCCTGTTTCAGAACAGAGCCTGGTGTTTAGACTGCGTAAGCGGGCAGAGATCCGCAGGCAGATTAAAGATCGCAAGTCAGTGCAAGAAGGTGCCCCAGACCGTATTGCAGATTTGTTAGAAGAAGCTGCTGTTCGAATAGAGCAGCTAGAAGGCGGCGTTGCGCCTTGACCTCTGCGCAAGCATGTTGAAGTAGCTAACGGGTGAAAGAAGGGCGCATGGCGTCGAGCGGCAAGAACCAAATGCTTGCACTGGATTCGTAACCAGTTTATCCTATTAGAAGGTTCTTAATTTCTTCTAGATTGATATTGTCCAAAGACAACCTTTTATCATCAATTCGACCATTGTTCCATAGTCGAACCGCTGTTTCAAAATTGTCAACTAACTCATTGACAATGATTTTTTTAAAATTCCCATAGAGATGGTCAAAGTTATGTTGTAACACTGGCATCATTTCGCGATGCATGCTACGAAGTTCACTGTCACTCAATGAGCATAACTTTTGTGTTTGTTGCACTATTGCTTGTAATCTTTGATCAGGATCTTGGATATTATCATAACTTTCGTCTATCCAGCGATCAAAAGTTTTGAACCCGTAGCTCTTGAGGTATGCCAGATTTCCCGGGGCGGCGGCCAACATAAAAGGTCTTTGAGCAACTATGGGTTTAAATATTTTTTCTGTTAAATGCAGTTTGTTGTGATAAAACACTGTTTCGGTAACTATGTGCCATAACCCTGATTTCCATAGATCAAATTCTCGATGCCCAAAGTCAGCACTGATGTTTCCTGTAGTAACTGATCGATCAAGTATCAGCGGTTGGCCTAGATGTTGACGAATTAATTTTCGAGCTTGTGCGCTTAGCCTGGTGTTTGGATCATCTAATTCTTGTTGCCAACTACCATACTCTGTGTGTTCTAGATGCAGGCTTACATGTCCGTGTTTTAATAAATTTTCTTGTGCTAATTGTGCCACTAGATTCAAACGATAACTGCGTTCGTTTACATGCAAACGATTGAATGAAATATAAGGACGCGACCAGTCAACATCTTGATTAAAATACTGACCATCTCTGTACCAGTCTAGTGCCGCAAAACCGTGAAAAAAATAGTACCAATCTAGGTACTGGTAGTTACGACAGAGATCTTTTTTTAAATCACTGATCTCACTGTTGGCCAACATGCGGAATTTTTTTAATGCTGTGAACATAATCAAATCGTCGACACTGGATTTGTAGATTGGTTCTTGGTCGTAATAGTAACAGCAATTTTCCATAGTAGGTCGTATGCGGTATCTATATACGCTTCCTGAGTATCTTCCGAAACATATGTTGGTGGTGCTTACTGATCCAAACTCCATGAACATGACGTCTTGTAGGTTCAACGGCTTGAGCAGATGCTGGTATAGAATGTAATAAAAATTTTCAATGGAAAACATGACGGATTTTATATTTAATACTAGTAGTACTCAAGTATTAGTTTTGTTGGTGCATTTGATTTGACCTGAAATTCGTCTTCTGCTACAATAGACATATGGTAGTTAACAAGGAGTCCACAGTGAGCAAGATGAGCGACCTAGTTTTAGATATCGAAGCCAGACTTGAGCAAGGCAAGAGCTTTGTGCAGGTTGCACGAGAACTTGAAATCCCGGTTCACTTTGTTGTTGAGGCTGCTGAAATTATCGAGCAAAATCAACTAGAAGATTGTAGCCCTTTTGCAACAATCAACAGTTGACTAATAATTCAACTTCGCATACAATAGAAGCTTAGTTAGACAATTTTTCCACCACCACCGAAAGGCAATGCAATGAGCGATACCCGCACCGTCACTTCCGTCCAAGCCCGCAAGTCTATTCTGACTGCGTTCAAAGTTAAGCGTCCCATCTTCCTGTGGGGTCCTCCTGGTATCGGCAAGTCCGAACTGGTTGAAGGTATCACCCAAGAACTTGGCGGCATCATGTATGACTTGCGTCTAGGCCAGATGGAGCCCACTGACATTCGTGGTATTCCGTTCTACAACAAAGAAAATGGCAAGATGGACTGGGCCGCTCCTATTGATCTGCCCGATGCTGAGACTGCCGCTCAGTATCCTGTTGTGGTGCTGTTCTTGGACGAAATGAACTCGGCCCCTGCCTCAGTGCAATCAGCTGCCTACCAGCTGATCCTGAACCGCCGAATTGGCAAGTATGTGCTGCCTGACAACGTGGTTATCGTTGCCGCAGGTAACCGCGAAAGCGACAAAGGTGTTACTTTCCGTATGCCTACTCCGCTGGCAAACCGCTTCCTGCACCAGGAAATGAAGGTGGACTTTGCTTCGTGGCAAGAGTGGGCTGTGCAACACAACGAGCACAAGGACGTGGTCGGTTACTTGAGTTTTGCCAAGCAAGATCTCTACGACTTCGATGCTAAGAGCTCCAGCCGTGCGTTCGCTACTCCGCGTTCATGGCACTTTGTGTCGCAACTGCTGGAAGACGAGTCGCTGGATGACGACACTGCAATGAACTTGATTGCAGGTACTGTTGGCGAAGGTCTTGCTGTTAAGTTTATGGCACACCGCAAGATTGCTGGTCGCATGCCTAGCCCGATGGATATCCTCAACGGCAAGGTTAAAGACCTTAACGTCAAAGAAGTTTCCGCGATGTACTCGCTGGTTATTTCTATGTGCTACGAGCTCAAGTCGTCTGTAGAAGCCAAAATTGAAGACAAGAAGTTCCACGAGATGGCCGATAACTTCTTCGCTTACATGATGAAGAACTTTGAGACTGAGCTGGTTGTTATGGGTGCTCGCATCGCGCTCACTACTTACAACCTGCCGTTCCAGCCTACCAAGCTCAAGAACTTTGACGAGTTCCACCAGCGTTTTGGTAAGTACATTCTCCAGGCTTCGGCTTAATTTGGTGGTGGAGGGTGGGGGCAGTGACAACACTGCCCCTTTTTTCTATGCGATACAAGGTAACAAAATTAGATAAACGCTATGCCTGGAGTGACGATTTTGCATGGTGTTTAGAGTTTACACGAAGCGAATGGAAAGGTACTGGTGTATTGGACTTTGACCACGCTCGGCGTTGGATGACCAATGCTTGGGGATGGAGTCAGGATGTAGAAACAATGCATGCCATGGCTCGCGAACTCAATCGACGAGTAGAATCGTGGGACGGATTTATCAATAAACATTGGGCCTACGCTGTGCAATACAAAGACTATCGCATTTATCTCAAAAGTGATGCTGAATTATCTTGGTTTCAGGTGGCACACCCATGCGAGGAATGACTCACAAATTTGAGTTTCGTGCATACGATGTTGATGCGTTGGCTCGTGTAAAATGGTGCAGAGCCAACCTCGGTGATCGTGGCCAGCGGTGGGACTTTGAAGGTGGAACTAAGATAACTATTTACATGCGTCATGCAGAGGATGTAGAACTGTATGACAAAACTTGGAGATTTTGGAATGTCCTCAAAGGTGATTGTAAAGAAGAATCTCGTCATATTTAAAAATAAAAGTGAATGGGATACAATCTGGAAACGTATTCGTTCCGAGCACGGCCCAACCATCAACGTCAGTTTTGTATTGAAACGTGAGTTAGGTTTTACAATCCGTTACCACACTGAGTGGGTTCCTTTTGACAAATCAGGCGATCGTGTGCGCCACTACGTAGAAGAACAAATACACTTGGATTTTTACAACGAAAGTACACAGAGTTGGTTCTTGCTACGCTACTTAAACAATTCTGCAGGCAAAGACACACAAATCATCTAAAGAATTGCTGTAAAACGTTCGATGCCACAAAAAGTAGTACTTTTTTAGTACTACTTTTGGTTTGACCAATAATTCCCGATTTGCTATAATACACTTACAAAGAAACAAAAGGAGCCGATCATGACATACACAGAATGCACACTGTACCGAGTATATGCCCGGGACGAAGATTCAGATCGTGTTGTTATGCACACCACGGACATGAACGGTATGTACATGGATCGCTTTTATGATTTCGGTGCTATGAGCGTGTTTGATGTTGCCAAAGTCCTGGATGTTTACGATGGTGTTCGTCCCCGGATTGAAAGCGTTTCTAAAACCGAGTTCAAAAAGAAGTTCGGCAAAGCGTTTGTTCTGTAACAGGAGAGCATCATGTCAAAAATCACTTTAGAACGTGGATCCTGGGGAGACTACACTGCCTACATCGACGGTGTAGAAGTCCCGTGTGAACCTGGTAGCATCAAACTTGATCGTGCTGATTTGCTTGAATCTGTCCTCGCTTCAATGGGAATCGAAGTTGAAACCAAATTCCACTACTATGTCACCCGTGAAGTTGATGGTAAAGAACGTGGTGTGCGAGTTGACCGAGTAACTTCAAATTTGAAAGCCTAACATGAACATCCAAACCGTAGCAACCAATCTGCGTAACACAATCGCTGGCAAGGAACAGATGCTGGCAGATTATCAAGAAGCCCGCAAACTTGCCTCAAGAGATGAGGATGCGGCATTGTATGCTACAGTTTCTTTCCTTAAAGTCAACATTGACGAACTCCGGCGTATCCTCGAGGATGTTGAGAAGTGTTGCAAAAAATCTACATACGACAGTTGGAAGGAAAACCCGGATCGTACGGGTGGTCAGTTCACGCAAGACGAAATCAACAATGCAGATCGCTGGATTTGACGAATAATTCGCGAACTGCTATAATACAACATATTCACAAAGGACGCCAATGACTGCTACTACACAGACCAAAGACGACAAGCAAAAATTTGCTAACCTGCTGGGTCCTACTGACCCCAAAATTGACCGCGAAGTGCGTGAAAAACTGATCACTGCTCGTGTGGGACTTCTGCTTCGTGCCAGCTTCTTTGGCAACTTGGCAACTCGCCTTAAACTTGTCAACGCTGATGAATGGTGTTCGACTGCGGCCACAGACGG